>OATF01000003.1_pt1 | contig 300172 bp, 270 predicted proteins | sample 1475911 | NCBI WGS metagenome assembly OATF01 (sample SAMEA2579945, study PRJEB22360) | human gut metagenome | biome: human gut; feature: human-associated habitat; material: faeces | place: Denmark | collected 2008/2010
GCCACCTGACACTGGTACACCTGCTCGTTACCCCGGAGAAACTGGCTCTGTATTTCCAGTCCTTCTTCACCGTCATTAATCCCCACCCGTGTTACCTGAACGGGCGTGTAGTGAAGATCCTTTACCTGTTTCTCCAGTTTTTTCATTTGCTGTTCAATCTGGGAGGCTAATTCGTCTCCTTCCTGCATCTGGCCCCGGCTGATAATGAGTGCAGCGTCGGGATCGCTGAGGCGCAGCATATTAATAGTACTGTCCTGAATAATATTCCCGGAAAAAGTTACAACAGTTTCATTGAGATAATACTCCGTCATAATGATATGAGTCCTTTTAAATTAATAAATTATTTAATGATGGTTTTTGTTTATTTTTTAGTCATGAAGGCAACATCTATCGCCAATTGAAGGGCTGTTTTTTCCGATGTTCCAGGCGGAAGTATATCTGCCGCCCTGTCATTCATATTTAAATCAAGCTGACCTGATTGTGTATTTATCTTTCCATTTTCTGTTGCAGTAATATTAAAATTCTTACAGGTTATATTAAATATTCCGTCACTGGTCATTTGCAGGATAGTTTTCCCACAACTAAGAATTATGGAATCTCCCGCAGCAAGGCGTAAATTCTGTACGGCCTGAATCGTTTTATTTTGTCCGGCAAGGGAGGTATCATCCATCTGAACTGTAAGAGAACGTTCCTCACCAATTATCGCTGTTTCTGTTTTATCAATGACTTTAAGGCGATTATTGCCCACCCAGTGGCTTTCATTATTATTTACTTCAATCCGCTGATCTTTTTCGGCATGTAGCCAGACCTCTTCACCGCCAGGTTTATCCTCAAAACGTAGTGCGTTGGCATTGGTTGGGCCGCCGCCGATAGTGTGACTGTAAAATCCGCTTTGCGTCGCTGCGCCCGGTAGTCCCCACGGTGGCATGGTGTCCTGGTTGTAGGTACGCCCAACAATTATCGGTAAATCCGGATCACCGTTTTTGAAATCCACCAGTACTTCCTGACCAATGCGCGGGATCTGAATGCCACCGAATCCTTTACCCGCCCACGGATAACTGACACGGACCCAGCAGGAACTATTTTCGTCATTCTTACCGTAACGATCCCAGCCAAACTGAACTTTCACCCGGCCATATTTATCTGTCCAGATTTCCTGCCCTGCCGGGCCGGTGACGATGGCGCTCTGCGGGCCTTTAGTGTGGGGTTTGCTCAGGGTTCGTTGTGGGCGGTAAACTTCGCTGGTGGGATGCAGTTCAAAGCTGGTTGAGTAAGAGAAATGCTGCTCCTGGCCGCTGTGTTGCGCATTGTCCTGTATAAATAGCGTGGTCTGTACCAGCAGATATTCCCGGTTCACTTCGGCTGTCGGATAGTTTTCCAGGATGAAGGTAAAACCTGTCATCAGGGTACGAATATTGCCGCTGCCCTGTACCCGACTACCTGGGCTACGCTGTTCTTCCATGCGAATGCGTGTCAGCATTTCACCTTCACTCTTTGTGAAGTAATCTCCCGGCCATTCGTAGTGCTCATATTCAGCAAGGCCGGTTTCACGCGGATTAGCCACGGTGCTCTTCAGCAGTGAACGCGGCTTCATAAAGTCGAAATCATTCAGCACCCACTGTCCACTGCGCAGACTTTCATTTGCTGTGATGGTATGGATAAACTCCTTGTCCAGTTTCAGCCCTTTCTGGTAATAACACACCAGCGGCGAATCTGCGCATGCCTTGTGGACATTAATGGCATCAGCCAGCACTAACGTGTGACTGTTCTCGCTGTGCTCAAACCACCAGTAGATACCCCACTCCTGCATCAGGCGCTGAACAAAATCGAAATCTGTTTCACCGTACTGCACCTGCCAGGTGCGAGTCGGATAATTTTCCACCAGTCGTTTTTCCACTGGCCAGGGGTACTCATCCAGTACCTCATCCAGGATCTCCACCACGTTTTTATTCTGAAACGCTTTGTAGTCACTAGTGTGGGTCAGTATTTTTAACCACGGTTCGAGCCGCAGTTCATACACCACCGAACGTCCTTGATGACCAGCCACGCGTGCCGCCGTCACCAGCCCGCTGATATAACGTTTTCCGCCGCCATCCAATTCGATATTGACGCACAGATCTTTGCCCACCATCGGTTTGAGCTGCAGGTTGGCTGCGGGGGAAACATAGCCCAGGTTCAGGATGTCAGGAGTTTTTAATTTAATAGAATAAGTAAATAGTTCTCCTACTGTTTCTGTACCCCCTAAGCTTGCAAACAGTAACATTCCATCAGGAACTGCGCTGCCGCTCAAAGTCACGTTATGTGTACCCGATCCAGTTAGTGCGCCGGATGGATAATCTGTAGCTGCAAAACTCATAATTAATCCTTTTAACTAGAAATGGATAAGTGCTAATAAGAAATCTTACAGAGAATAAAATATGCAATATATTCGTAGCTGGCATAAAACATCTCAATACTTATGCGTGCTACTGAAGATACTATCAACCATATATGCCTTGAAGAATGCACCGTCATGTTAACCTGGTGGAAACATTCACCTAAAGTACATTAATAAAACTAATAAAATTATTTAATTTGTTATTTGATATGATTATCATCAAGTCTTAAAATACGTTCTCCGGTTCTAATTATGCTAAAACCATAGTATTCTTTTTTACTTCCGGAAGAGAGCATATATTTCCCGATATACATAACATCTGAAGATAGCTCACTTATATCAATACATACGGGTTCGAACTGACCTGTCACTCTTTTCAACTTTATTGCATTGCCATATTTACCTTCATATAAAACATAATTTGAAATAATATTCCCATCGTCTGGTTTTGAACAAATCTGTCCGTCTTGCAAATATACACTACCGGGTAACAATGGGCGAACATAATCACCAACAGTGCATCCCGACAAAAAGAAAAACAAAAAGAATCTCTTCATATGACACCCGCAGGAAATAAATTAAGCACCTTTTTGTATTTTTCCGATAGAGTGTTCACTGATTCAGTTGTATCACCTACATAGTTAACATTTGCCAAATCAGCCACCAGTCCATAGTTAATTAATAGCCAATAATCAGCAACTATAGATGCTTGTTGTTCCATGGAATAAGAAGAAATTGACTGTAAATTAAGATCGTAATGATAATTTGCCGCCCAAGAAAATAAACCACGCAACTTAACTGCATACCCTTTCTGATATTGCCAAACATGCATCATTTCATGAATAAACAAGTGAGAAGCACCTGCTACTGTTTCACGATCACCAGGCATTGCTTGCGATGAATAATCTGAACTATAAACAGCATCAGGATAATACATTTCCCCGTTTGGGGTCATCGCTGTTCTTTCCCCTTGACCAGGCAAATATTTTTCATTGTGGATCCATACCTTGCTATAATCAATTGTATTCTCAAAAATCGATCTGGCCAATGTTAATTCACCAGATGTCATTCTCCTTAATGACATATCCTTTCCCCTGGAAATAATATCTTTCAGATAAAACACAAACGCCCTTTGATGTTCAATATTCCCACTTTATACAGTATTGATGACATCATCTTCGTAGAAAATAAAATCAAAGCAAGTTATCAACGTTTCCCGTTATGATTTCTTAACATTAATTCTCAGCATTTTTATTAATCTATCTTCAATATCAATAACCGATGCAAATGATTACGCAGCTAACATAATTCTCATCAATTGATTAATGTCTGTAAACGCTACCGCCCCACCCTGATATCTTAATCTGCACATAGCAATCTTAACGTTATGCCCCATACATTAGTAATGTAAATTAAGAATTCGGAATATATCAAATTCACTTCATAAATTAATATCGGGAATGATATACACATTAATTATAATGAAGTAATGTTTTAAGAGTTGTAATGACCATGGAACAGGACTAATTCCAGAAGCTCCTGTTGGGCAATAGCGCGTTTATCATCCTACATGCCTCTTACATTTTTTAGCCTTTTCTTTAACGTCAGCAATTGGCTCATTTAATCAGCAATTGTATTGGTATTTGGCGTATTACCCCTGAAACCCGTCATGTGCTAGCACCTCACTATTCAATGAGCCAACCACGCCAGTGTCCACTGCAACCACTGGCGTTCAGAGCGACGAACGAGTGGCGCAAGAGTAGGACTGCCGTCGGGCATCATCAAACCAATAGTGGTTGTTTCCGTCAAAATTTCATCAGGTTGCTATTTTGTTGCCGGCCGCCTTTATCCCCACATATTTATAGCGGGATTATTTTGCATCGTTACACGATAAAAGGTAGGATTCTGCGCCGACAGTTATACCCATAAAGAATAATGGTGAATCTTGTCATCGCCAGGATGAATAAACATTGTTCATGGCAACTTATATGACTTTTTCATTAAAGCAATCAGGGAGAGCAATGAGTAAACACGACACCGACACTTCAGATCAACACGCCGCGAAACGCCGCTGGCTTAATGCCCACGAAGAGGGGTATCACAAAGCGATGGGCAATCGCCAGGTACAGATGATCGCCATTGGCGGCGCGATTGGCACCGGCTTGTTTTTAGGCGCGGGAGCCCGACTGCAAATGGCGGGTCCAGCACTGGCACTGGTTTATTTAATTTGTGGCTTGTTTTCGTTTTTTATTCTGCGTGCATTGGGTGAGCTGGTGTTACACCGCCCTTCCAGTGGCAGTTTTGTCTCTTATGCCCGTGAGTTTTTAGGAGAGAAAGCCGCTTACGTTGCAGGCTGGATGTACTTCATCAACTGGGCGATGACGGGGATTGTCGATATTACCGCCGTTGCACTGTATATGCATTACTGGGGCGCATTTGGTGGTGTACCGCAGTGGGTCTTTGCGCTCGCTGCGCTGACCATCGTTGGCACCATGAATATGATTGGTGTGAAATGGTTTGCCGAGATGGAGTTCTGGTTTGCGCTTATTAAAGTGCTCGCCATTGTGACCTTTTTGGTCGTGGGTACAGTGTTCCTCGGTAGTGGTCAGCCGCTGGATGGCAACACCACTGGCTTTCATTTAATTACCGATAACGGCGGCTTCTTCCCCCACGGTTTGCTACCTGCGCTGGTGTTGATTCAGGGCGTAGTGTTTGCTTTTGCCTCCATTGAAATGGTGGGTACAGCTGCCGGAGAATGTAAAGATCCGCAGACCATGGTGCCTAAAGCGATTAACAGTGTGATTTGGCGTATTGGCCTGTTTTACGTCGGCTCCGTGGTGTTGCTGGTTATGTTATTGCCGTGGAGCGCGTATCAGGCGGGGCAAAGTCCGTTCGTGACGTTTTTCTCTAAACTGGGTGTGCCGTACATCGGCAGCATTATGAACATTGTGGTGCTGACCGCTGCCCTCTCCAGCCTGAACTCAGGTCTGTACTGCACCGGACGTATTCTGCGCTCGATGGCGATGGGCGGTTCCGCACCGAGTTTTATGGCGAAAATGAGTCGTCAGCATGTGCCGTATGCCGGGATTCTGGCGACACTGGTTGTGTATGTCGTCGGCGTATTCCTCAACTATCTGGTGCCGTCGCGCGTATTTGAGATTGTGTTGAACTTCGCGTCGCTGGGAATCATCGCTTCATGGGCGTTTATCATCGTGTGCCAGATGCGCCTGCGTAAAGCGATTAAAGAAGGCAAAGCCGCGGATGTCAGTTTTAAACTGCCTGGCGCGCCCTTCACTTCATGGCTGACATTACTGTTTTTACTGAGTGTTCTGGTGCTGATGGCGTTCGATTACCCGAACGGGACTTATACTATCGCGGCGCTGCCGATTATCGGTATTTTGCTGGTTATAGGCTGGTTTGGTGTGCGCAAACGCGTTGCTGAAATTCACAGCACTGCGCCAGTCGTCGAGGAAGATGAAGAACAACAGGAAATTGTGTTTAAGCCTGAAACGGCGAGTTAATTGCAAAATTGCCCGGCTACGTGCCGGGCAAATTCAAATTACTGACGAAGGTGCCGGATACGGCGTGATAAAAGTCAGGCAAGTCTCGCCGTTTTCACCCTCTCCATATCTATTACAGCGCAATACGAATCACATCGTCCGGCTGGGTAGCTTCCTGCTGTTTAGTGGATTTTTGTTTCACACTGACATACAGCGTTTTGCCATCGGCAGACAGCGCCAGGCTGTTCGGATGAGTCGGCGTATCGAACGTTTTCACCACTTTATAGCTTTTCGCGTCAATCACACTGACTTTACCTGCCTGACGATGCGTTACGTAGGCTTCATTACGCGCGGGGTTAAACAGCACAGCCAGTGATTCCGGTGCCGCAACCTTCGCCAGAATATTGCCATTACGGGTATCGACCACTAACACTTCTGCCGCTTTAGAGTCGGTGATAAATGCACGCTGCCTGGCGGTATCAAGGCTGATGTTGATAAAGAAGTGCTCTTTGCCGTCATCCAGCAGCTTTTTACGGCTGAGGATTTTATTGTCGGCGGTGTCGATGGTAATCAATTCGCCATCAGCGTTAGTGGTGTAAAGACGTTTGCCTTTGCTATCCAGCGCCAGACCTGTACTCATTTTACCGGTGTTCTGGATGGCGGTTTTCAGTTTGATGTTCTCGCCATCAACGACCCAAATCACGCTCTCTTTACCAATACCACTGATATAAACGGTGTTCGTGGCATCGTCAGCTACCAGCTCACGCGGTTGCAGCGGGCGCACCTCTTCCGTGCGCTTACGATCATCCAGCACCAGACGGCCTTTCACTTCGCCCGTTTTGGCATCTATCGCCGTGACCGCGCTGTTTACAGTGTTACCAAACCACAACGTCTGAGTCGTGTTATTGATGGTGGCACCAAACGGCTTGAGATCGTTATGGATCGCCTGCGTCACTTCCAGAGTAACCGGATCAAGACGATAAACCACGCCGCCTTTATCCAGTTTGCGGCTTTGCGAAGTGGCGAGCCACAGCGCGTTCTCCTGCTGGCTATAAGCCATTTCGTAGGCACCTTTACCTACCGCTTTACGCAGCATTTCTTCTGCAGCCTGCGTACTGAATGATGAAGCAACAAGCAATGAACCTAACAGTAATGAACCACGCAGGCGCGATGAAAACAGATGACGTAAATGCATGACGACTCCCTTTGATGAACCGATATTTTTGCTGCTTCACAATGCTTCGCTAAGCGTAATCATCGTTACGCTCTTGTTATAAATGGGAATGGTAATCATTATTTTCTCAAATGTGGAGCATTTCTTGCCGTTACGACTACAATTTTCTCAATTACTTAACGTATCGTGCCGTTTCGTTTTCCATAAATTTACAATTTTATTACCATGGCGGCGTTTTCCCATTCTTAACCTGGCTTTTTTCATGAAGATTTTTTCCGTCCGACAGACCGTTTTGCCCGCACTGCTTGTCCTTTCCCCCGTTGTTTTTGCCGCTGATGAACAGACCATGATTGTCAGTGCCGCACCGCAGGTGGTTTCAGAACTGGATACCCCAGCAGCCGTGAGCGTGGTGGATGGCGAGGAGATGCGCCTGGCAACACCGCGCATTAACTTGTCCGAATCACTGACCAGCGTGCCTGGTTTGCAGGTACAAAACCGGCAGAACTATGCGCAAGATTTACAGCTGTCGATTCGCGGATTTGGCTCCCGCTCCACTTACGGAATTCGCGGTATTCGCCTGTATGTTGACGGTATTCCCGCTACCATGCCCGACGGACAAGGGCAGACATCCAATATCGATTTAAGCAGTGTGCAAAATGTGGAAGTGCTGCGTGGCCCCTTCTCTGCCCTGTATGGCAACGCCTCCGGCGGGGTGATGAATGTCACTACGCAAACCGGACAGCAACCGCCAACCATTGAAGCCAGTAGTTACTACGGCAGTTTTGGCAGCTGGCGCTATGGGCTGAAAGCAACGGGCGCAACGGGCGACGGCACACAGCCTGGCGATGTCGATTACACCGTCTCAACCACGCGCTTTACGACCCACGGCTATCGTGACCATAGCGGCGCACAGAAAAATTTGGCCAATGCCAAACTGGGCGTACGCATTGATGAAGCCAGTAAATTAAGCCTGATTTTCAATAGTGTGGATATCAAAGCAGATGATCCTGGTGGATTAACCGAAGCAGAATGGAAGGCGAATCCGCAACAAGCGCCACGCGCTGAACAGTACGACACGCGAAAAAGCATCAAGCAAACTCAGGCTGGGTTGCGCTATGAACGTAGCCTGAGCGCACAAGATGATATGAGTGTAATGATGTATGCAGGCGAGCGAGAAACGACCCAGTACCAGTCGATCCCGATGACACCTCAGCTTAACCCGTCGCATGCGGGCGGCGTGATTACTCTGCAACGCCATTATCAGGGGATAGACAGCCGCTGGACACACCGTGGCGAGCTGGGCGTTCCGGTCACGTTCACTACTGGCCTGAACTACGAAAACATGAGTGAAAACCGCAAGGGCTACAATAACTTCCGCCTGAATAGCGGCGTGCCGGAATACGGGCAAAAAGGTGAGTTACGTCGCGACGAACGCAATCTGATGTGGAATGTCGATCCCTATTTACAGACACAGTGGCAGCTGAGCGAAAAACTGTCGCTGGATGCTGGCGTGCGCTACAGCTCCGTGTGGTTTGATTCCAACGACCATTACGTTACTCCGGGTAACGGCGATGACAGCGGTGATGCCAGTTATCACAAATGGCTACCTGCCGGTTCGTTAAAATATGCAATGACCGATGCCTGGAATATCTATCTGGCAGCCGGGCGAGGTTTTGAAACGCCGACGATTAATGAGCTGTCTTATCGTGCTGACGGTCAAAGCGGTATGAACTTTGGTTTAAAACCATCCACCAACGATACAATTGAGATCGGCAGTAAAACGCGTATTGGTTATGGGCTGCTTAGTCTCGCATTGTTCCAGACCGACACCGATGATGAAATTGTTGTCGATAGCAGTAGCGGTGGGCGTACGACTTACAAAAATGCCGGAAAGACCCGTCGTCAAGGCGCTGAACTGGCATGGGATCAACGTTTCGCGGGAGATTTTCGCGTAAAAGCGTCCTGGACCTGGCTTGATGCGACCTATCGCAGCAATGTGTGCAATGAACAGGATTGTAACGGTAACCGGATGCCAGGGATCGCCCGTAATATGGGCTTTGCGTCGATAGGTTATGTACCGGAAGATGGCTGGTATGCAGATACGGAAGCGCGTTATATGGGCGATATTATGGCAGATGATGAAAATACGGCCAAAGCGCCGTCTTATACTCTCGTCGGCTTATTCACCGGGTATAAATACAATTACCACAATTTAACTGTGGATTTATTTGGTCGTGTCGATAATTTATTCGATAAAGAATACGTTGGTTCTGTCATTGTCAATGAGTCAAACGGGCGATATTACGAACCTGCGCCCGGGCGAAATTATGGTGTCGGCATGAATATTGCGTGGCGATTTGAGTAATTACCTTGATGCCCGGTATTTGCCGGGCATTTACTTTAACGATTGTATTGCTGGTATAAAATAGCAATATTTTGTTGCATAATTTCAGCAAGACAATGTCTGCATCCCTCTTTGTCTTTTGCTTTTAACGCGGCGAGTAATAGACGATAGTTTTCTATACGCTCCCGTAATTCCGCTGGATTAATCGCTTCATAGAGATAATGTAAACCAGGTCCCATCCTGACCCACAGTTGCTCAATCATCTCACACAGGATGGGCATATTTGAACGATGATAAATTGCTAAGCGAAATAGCCTGTTCGCATTAATGATTTGTTCCATGTCGCCCTTTTCTTGCGCCTGCTGTAATTTCTCGAGCAATTCCTCGAGTTCCGCCAGGTCTTGCGGGGTGAGGTTTTCAACAGCCAGAGTAACTGCCATTAATTCCAGCTCGTAGCGGATCCGATTGATTTCGTCTAATTGACGTTTCCCCACTTCCGGAACTGTAAATGCTTGCGCTGGTGCGACAGAAAGCGCATTCACCGAAACCAGACGTAATAATGCTTCACGCACAGGTGTAATACTCATACCTAATTGCTCCGCCAGATTTTTAGTAATCAGGCGTGCGCCAGGTTTTAGTGCGCCAATACTAAGCTGATGTTTCAGGTCATTCTCAACCTGCAGAGTCAAACTGACATGTTTCATTTTTTCCGTTCCAGGCATTTTAATTCCTTCGCGTGTTTTCTGTCCAACCCTGCCTGCATGGCAGAAGGAGTTCACCTGGGGTATTAAAGTGAATAATCATAAACCACTCACGTTTGTTGTTATTAGCAGCAGAACAATGACGTGGTTAGTTAATTAAAGCTGAAAATAAGCTTTTTGCCTGGATTTTTATGGCGGCTTACGCCGCCGTCGTATCTTTAATCATCACCCGCCACGCGGATCACCACTTTGCCGAAGTTTTTACCCTTCAGCAGGCCGATAAATGTCTGTGGCGCATTCTCTAAACCGTCAGTAATTTCTTCGCGGTAGTGGATTTTATCCTCTTTCACCCATTGCCCCATCTCCTTCTGAAACTCATGGATGCGGTGACCATAATCCTGAGCGATAATAAATCCTTGCAGGCGAATACGTTTTTTCAGCACCGTAGCCATCAACAGAGGTAATCGATCCGGGCCGGGTGGTAGCTCTGTAGCGTTATAGCTGCTCACTAAGCCGCAGACGGGAATGCGCGCAGATGTATTAAGTAACGGTAGCACCGCATCAAATACTTTACCGCCCACGTTTTCATAATAGATATCAACGCCTTTTGGGCACGCTTTCGCCAGTTGTTCGGCAAAATCATCCGCGTGATGGTCAAGACAAACATCGAAGCCCAGCACCTCAGTAGCATGGCGGCATTTTTCCACGCCACCGGCCCCCCCAACCACTCTACAACCTTTAAGTTTGCCGATTTGCCCCACCGTCGCCCCTACTGGTCCTGTCGCCGCAGCTACCACCAGCGTTTCGCCCTCTTTAGGCTGACCGATATCCAGCAGCCCCATATAAGCGGTAAAGCCTGGCATCCCCAGCACACCCAGCGACCACGATGGATTTTGCGGATGATCGCCAAGTTTCACCAAATCATCACCACTGGATATGTCATAGTCCTGCCATCCACTGTAGCCCAGCACCCAGTCGCCAGGCTGGTAATCAGGATGATTCGACTCCACGACACGGCTCACCGTACCGCCGACCATCACGCCGCCAATATCAACAGGCGGTGAATAAGATGGCTCATCGCTCATACGTCCACGCATATACGGGTCCAGGGACAAATAAACTGTGCGCAGTAACACCTGTCCTTCACTCGGTGTGGCGACATCATCTTCTTCAAGACGAAAGTTCTCCGGAACCGGCGCGCCATGCGGACGCGAGGCCAGAACCCAACGTCGATTACGCTGCTTTTGTTGCCCCATAATGCTCTCCTGTGCTTTTGGCATGAATCCATCAATAGTAGCAGGCTCGCAGGAATGGTTTTGTTTGCAGCCGTCACATCCCCTCTGCAACACGCAATAATTTCATCGAGGAATCCGTTGCTTCGGGCTGTTTTCGATAGTATTGATAACGTCATCATCATTATTTAATCGAGGCCAAACATGTCCATCCGTTTTGCCCGCAAAGCCGACTGTGCTGCCATTGCGGAAATTTATAACCACGCCGTGTTGTATACGGCGGCTATCTGGAATGACCAAACGGTGGATGCAGATAACCGCATTGCCTGGTTCGAAGCGCGGACTTTAGCAGGTTATCCAGTGCTGGTGAGCGAGGAAAACGGCGTAGTGACGGGATATGCCTCGTTTGGCGACTGGCGTAGTTTTGATGGTTTTCGCCATACCGTGGAACATTCGGTTTATGTCCATCCCGATCATCAGGGGAAAGGTCTGGGGCGTAAATTGTTAAGCCGATTGATTGATGAAGCGCGGGATTGCGGGAAGCATGTCATGGTCGCCGGGATCGAATCGCAAAATCAGGCCTCGCTGCATCTGCACCAGTCGCTGGGATTTGTCGTCACCGCGCAAATGCCGCAGGTAGGCACTAAATTTGGTCGTTGGCTGGATCTGACATTTATGCAGTTGCAACTCGACGAACGCAGTGAACCGGACGCAATCTGATGAATCAGTCGCTTACCCTTGCCTTTTTGATTGCCGCCGGGATTGGTCTGGTAGTCCAAAACACGCTGATGGTGCGCATCACTCAGACCTCCTCAACCATTCTCATCGCCATGTTGCTGAACTCACTGGTGGGGATTGTGCTCTTTGTTTCTATTTTATGGTTTAAACAAGGTATGGCGGGGTTTGGCGAACTGGTGTCCAACGTGCGCTGGTGGACACTTATACCTGGCTTGCTGGGATCGTTTTTTGTCTTCGCCAGTATCAGCGGATATCAGAATGTGGGAGCGGCGACAACTATTGCGGTACTGGTCGCCAGCCAGCTGATTGGCGGTCTGGTGCTGGATATCTTCCGCAGCCATGGCGTACCACTACGAGCGTTGATCGGCCCAATTTGTGGCGCAATTTTACTTGTGGTTGGCGCCTGGCTGGTGGCCAGACGCTCATTTTAATCAGAGGATGGTGCCGCCTTTGGTTAACTGTTCATGGCGCGCTTCCATATCTTCTTTATGTTTGCGACCGTGATGGGCGATCGCTGTGCGCAGACGCTGCTGCTGGGTATAGCGTTCTTCCCGACTTAACTCCGCATCATCGCTCAGGGCGATTAATAATTCGTTCATATGGGCAATGACGCTCTCTTCAATCGCGGCATCCACGCGCGCGATGACTTCATCCAGATGCGACATACTTTCTCCTTAGCCACTTGTGAAATTTATCGATTCATCCAAATGATATAAGTCTGTGTGGTGCCGTCAAGCCAGTGAGTAAGATTTAAAACAGTGAAAACAACAGCGCCACCGGGAAACTCATCGGCCATGTTGCCCCCACCAGAAAGGCGCTTAAGAAACGGATGCGTTTCTTATCGTGAGAAAGAAACCAGGTGATAAGAAATGCGATTGCTGCCATAACCGCATAAAAAACAAGCATGTGTTGATAGAGAGACATGTACGGGCGTCCAGCCAGATGAATAAAACGCGCGCAAATATGCGTCATTTTTTGACGTGCATCAAGTTTTTTCACCAGTTTGAGAAAAAATCATCAAACAGCAACTTGCCCTTATCCATCTTCAGAATGAGTATTATTGCGGATTTTCTTAACCCGTACTATACACATAGGGGCAATGATAAAAGGTGGCAAAAATGAATGTTTCCAGTAGAACTGTAGTACTGATAAATGTCTTTGCTGCTGTTGGTTTGTTTACTCTTATCTCTATGAGATTTGGCTGGTTTATTTGATGTAGTGATTTTGCACGCAGCACGTACTGTCAGAGAAATCAGTGCTCTGACAGTACGCAAGATCTTCTCATACTCTTACGATCTGCAATATTATCCTTAATGTTTAACCATGACGTGGCGGACGACGGTGTAATCCTCCAGCCCATAAAGTGACATATCCTTGCCGTAACCAGAAAGTTTCTGCCCACCGTGCGGCATTTCACTTACCAGCATGAAATGGGTATTGACCCAGGTACAACCATATTGCAGCCGCGCGCTGACGCGATGCGCCCTGCCCACATCTTTCGTCCATACCGAGGATGCAAGTCCGTACTGGCTGTCATTTGCCCAGTTTACCACCTGTTCTTCATTGTCGAAGAGCGTAACACTCACTACCGGACCAAATACCTCTTTTTGCACGATGGCATCGTCCTGTAATGCGCCAGCCAGTAGCGTCGGCGCATAGTAATAGCCATTACCCTTGCGCTTTTCACCGCCAGTGATCACTTTGATGTGCCCTGTCGCTTTCGCCTCTTCTACTGCCTTGCTGACGCGTTCGAGATGCGCCAGCGAGCTTAAAGGTCCAAGCTCCGTAGACTCGTCATCCGGCGCACCAGATTTTAACGTTGCCACCGCAGCACCCAGTTTTTCCACCAGCGTATCGTAAATGCCTTTTTGCGCGTAGATCCGACAAGCCGCAGTACAATCCTGTCCGGCATTGTAATAGCCAAATGTACGTACACCTTCGACCACTGCTTCAATATCCGCATCATCAAAAACAATCACTGGCGCTTTGCCACCAAGTTCCATATGAGTACGCTTAATGGAGGGCGCGGTATGGCTGATGATGTGCTCGCCGGTGGCGATAGAGCCCGTCAGCGACACCATCCGCACTTTGGGATGACCGGTCAGCGGATCGCCCACCGTTTTGCCTCTGCCAAACAGTACGTTAATCACGCCTGCCGGGAAGATATCTTTCGCCAGCTCTGCCAACTTCAACGCGGTCAGCGGGGTAATTTCTGATGGTTTAAGCACTACGCAGTTCCCTGCCGCCAGCGCCGGAGCCAGTTTCCACGCTGCCATCATCAGCGGATAATTCCACGGTGCGATAGAAGCCACGACCCCCAACGGATCGCGACGGATCATCGAAGTATGACCTTCAAGATATTCACCTGCCGCCAGACCATTCAGACAGCGCGCCGCACCAGCGAAAAAGCGAAAAACATCGACAATCGCCGGGATTTCATCATTGAACGCACTATGCAGCGGTTTGCCACAATTACGGGACTCCAGTTCGGCAAAAACCTGACCATTTTCTTCGATAACATCAGCCAGTTTCAGCAGACATTCCGCACGCACTTTCGGCGTGGTTTGCCCCCATTCGGCAAATGCTGCATCTGCCGCGCGAACAGCAGCATCCACCTGTTCTGCGGATGCCTCGGCAATCTCCAGTAAAACGTCCCCCGTTGCCGGATTATAGACAGGCTGTTTTTCCCCTTCGCCGCTAACCAGTTCTCCGTTAATCAGTAACTTATGTTGCATAGCATATTCCTGTATCAGTGGTTATTGACCATTGTCGCCTTCGCGGGTTAGCCACCAGGCTCCCAGGATCGGCAAGGTTGTTACCAACATAACCAGCAGTGCCACCACGTTGGTTACCGGTACATCACGCGGTCGCCCAAGCTGATTGAGCAACCACAACGGTAACGTTCGTTCATGACCTGCCGTAAAGGTCGTCACGATGATTTCATCGAACGACAAGGCAAACGCCAGCATTCCTCCTGCCAGTAACGCCGAACTGAGATTCGGCAACACTACGTTGCGGAAGGTTTGCCAGCCATTGGCCCCAAGATCCATTGACGCCTCAACCAGACTCCACGAGGTGCGGCGAAAACGAGCGATGACATTGTTAAACACCACCACTACGCAAAAAGTCGCATGACCGACCACGATGGTGAAAAATCCCGGCTCCAGATTGATGGTTTTAAAGGCGGTTAATAACGCCAGACCAGTGACAATGCCCGGCAGCGCAATGGGCAGCAGCAGTAACAGCGAAATGGCGTTTTTGCCGAAAAAGTCTCGTCGCCACAGCGCGGCAGCGGCCAGCGTCCCTAACACCAGCGCAATTAATGTCGCCAGCGCCGCCACTTTAAGTGACAGTGTCACGGCATCAAGAATATCACTACGCTGTGCTGCCACGCTAAACCAGCGCAGCGTCAGGCCTTGCGGTGGAAAACTAAACGCCGCATCTTCAGTGTTAAACGCATAGGCGGCGATAATCAGGATGGGAAAATGTAGGAAAACCACGCCGCCCCAGGCCGCCAGTTTGAGGAAAAACGGTGCGCGTTCAGAGTGCATCGAACGCTCCCAGACGTTTCACGAACGCCAGGTACAGTGCGATGAGAACAATCGGCACCAGGGTGAATGCCGCCGCCATCGGCATATTGCCAATCGCTCCCTGCTGGGAATAAACCATATTGCCGATAAAATATCCTGGAGGGCCAACCAGCTGCGGAACAATAAAATCGCCCAGTGTGAGTGAAAAGGTAAAGATAGAGCCAGCGGCAATACCAGGGATTGCCAGCGGCAGCACCACATAGCGAAAGGTTTGCCGTGGACGCGCGCCAAGATCAGCTGACGCCTGCAACAATGACGGCGGCAAACGCTCAAGCGCCGCCTGCACGGGCAGGATCATGAACGGCAGCCAGATATAGAGAAACACCAGAAAGCGCCCCAGCCCGGAAGTTGACAGCGTATTGCCGCCCACCGCAGGTAATGTAAGGAACGCAGTCAGCAGTGGTTCCAGCCCCAGATGTTGTAAAAACCACTGTGCCACACCATCTTTCGCCAGCAATAACGTCCAGGCATAGGCTTTCACAATGTAGCTCGCCCACATCGGCAACATTACCGCGATATAAAAAAACGCTTTCATTTTCCCGCTGGTATAGCGCGCCATATACCACGCCATTGGAAAAGCCAGAATGGCGCTGGCGATAGTGACTGCCACAGCCATAATCAGCGTGCGGAGAATGATGTCGTAATTCGCAGGATTAAACAGCGCACGGATATTCGCCATCGTCAGTTCCGGCGTTACCGACATGGTGAAATCGTCAAAAGTATAAAAGCCCTGCCATAACAGCGTTAGCAGCGAGCCGAAATAGACAATGCCAAACCACATTAGCGGGCCAAGCAGCAGTAAAAACAGCCCCAGCCCCGGATTACGCCAGAAGAAACCGGACACCTTACCCAGACCTGGACGTGAAGGTGATTGCAATACATTCATCGCCATTCACCTCTCCTCAACCAGCGGCACCATCACATCACGCGACCAGGAAACCATCACCTGTTGTCCGGGCGTGAGCGTGGCAGGCAGTTCTTCGCCTGTCATATTGGCCTGACTCACAAGCAGTTTTTCACCGCCGTTCAATTTCAGTTCAAAACGAGTTGCCGCTCCCTGATATTGCACTGCCTGGATCGTGCCATTAGCCTGCACTTCGCCGGGGGTGTTGAAGCGGATATGTTCCGGTCGCAGGGCGAAGCTTCCCGTCATGCCACAAAGTTTCTCTGCCATCAGTCCATCAAAAACATTCGATGTACCAACGAACCCGGCAACAAACGGCGTGCGCGGGCGCATATAGAGATCGCGCGGGGAATCGACCTGCTCAATGCGTCCATTATTGAAAACCGCAACACGATCAGACATCGATAACGCTTCGCCCTGATCGTGGGTAACGAAGATAAAAGTGATACCGAGAGACTGTTGCAGCTTTTTTAGTTCCAGTTGCATCTGCTCACGCAATTTGAGATCCAGTGCGCCGAGCGGTTCATCCAACAGCAATACGCGCGGTTCATTCACCAGTGCTCTGGCGATGGCGACTCGCTGGCGCTGACCACCAGAAAGTTGTGACGGTTTGCGTTGCTGAACAAAACCCAGCGCCACTTTCTCAAGCGCCTCTTGCGCCATCGCATGCCGCTGTTTTTTATCCACGCCTTTGACCATCAGCCCGTAGGCGACGTTGTCAAGAATCGACATATGCGGAAATAGCGCGTAGTCCTGAAAGACGGTATTCACGTCCCGCTCCCACGGTGGCAGATTGCTGGCGGGTTTACCAAATATAGAGATAGCCCCGCCGGAAAGCTGTTCGAATCCGGCAATCAGGCGCAGGCAGGTGGTTTTGCCGGAACCGGACGGCCCCAGCATAGAGAAGAACTCACCATCTTTTATCGCAATACTGACGCCATCTACTGCGCGCACGTCACCGTACAACCGCGAGACGTTATCAAACTCCACTGCGTACGTCATAAAACACCCCAGCGAAGTTAGCGACCGCCCATAATGGCAATGTAATCCTGCGTCCAGCGACTGTAGGGAACAAACTTGCCCCCTTCTGCTATAGGCGTTTTCCAGAAGGCGATTTTATCGAAATAGTTAAAACCGTTTGTTTCACAACCTTTCTCGCCTAATAACGGACTGGCTTTACACCCTTCCGGCACTACTGGTAACGAGCCAAACCAGGCCGCCACATCGCCCTGCACTTTTGGCGTTAATGACCAGTTCATCCATTTGTAGGCGCAAACCGGATGTTTCGCTTCACTATGTAGCATGGTGGTGTCAGCCCAACCGGTAACGCCCTCTTTCGGGAATACGGTCGCGACAGGCTGGCCTTCGGCTTTCAGGGCGTTGGCCTGATAGGGCCATGCACTGGAAGCAACCACACCCTCGTTTTTGAAATCGCTCATTTGCACGGTAGTGTCATGCCAGTAGCGATGGATCAAACTATGTTGATCGCGCAGCACTTTCAGCACCGCCTGGTACTGTTCTTCGGTGAGTTGATACGGATCGCTGATGCCCAACTGCGGCTGAGTGGCTTTAACGAACAACGCAGCGTCCGCAATGTAGATAGGGCCATCATAAGCCTGAACGCGGCCTTTATTGCTCTTGCCGTCCGGCAGATTCTGCTCAACAAAAACCACTTGCCAGCTATCCGGCGGCGTCGGGAAGGTTTTAGTGTTGTACATCAGCAGGTTCGGCCCCCATTGGTAAGGTGTGCCATAAACTTTGCCGCCAACGTTAAACCAGTCGCCTTTAACCACGCGCGGATCGAGCGCTTTCCAGTTGGGAATCAAGGCGGTATTAATCGGCTGCACGCGTTTGCCCATAATCAGGCGCAGCGAGGCATCGCCGGATGCCGTAACCAGATCGTAACCCCCTTTGGTCATCAGACTGACCATTTCATCGGAAGTCGCGGCGGTTTTAACATTCACCGCGCAGCCTGTCTCTTTTTCGAATTGCGTTACCCAGTCGTATTGTTTATCAGTTTGTCCGCGTTCGATGTATCCCGGCCAGGCGATAATATCCAGTCGCCCTTCCGGTTTATCTAAATTGGTAGGCGGTTCGGCGGCGTGAGCGGTCATTATTGTCATGGTGAGCGCACACAGGCTGCTGCGGGCAAATGTCTTGCTCATAAGGTCTTACTCCTGTCGTAATTAATTGTTCAGCCGCCGTGCCGTAAAAATATCTCCTTGTTTAACCATAGACGGCGGCTAGCAGGCACACCTTCGCCCCTGAGAAAATTTAATCAGGTTGTGAGCTACCGCGCATTATGCCGTCTGTAAGGTTATCTTCTGGAGTATAGACAAGGAGTTAGGAAATATGACTGCTATTCGAAATTCATATTACCCAACCTGAGAGGAATTTAATTAAACGCTATTACAGCCGTTCTTGAATAAGTTTGCCTAATTGTTTAACCGCCTGTTCTTCACGTTCTCCCCACTGCCACGCGGTATTAAAACGGAAAAAACGTGACCAGTTTTCACCGGTAGAAAACATTTTACCCGGCGCAATACTGATATGATGCGTCAGTGCCGCCAGGCTTAATTCGCCCGCATCTAACGGCGCGGGGAGTTCCAGCCAGAGAAAATAACCGCTGTCATTATGATGAATTTTCACTTCCGCAGGCAGATAACGCAGCAGTGCCTGCCAGGCACGTTGTTTACGCTCCGCAAGCTGGCGACGCAAGCGACGAAGATGGGCGTCGTATCGGCGCGTGGAAAGGTAATCCACCAGCGCAAGCTGCATCGGTGAACTGGTGGAAAGCGTACTCATCAACTGCAAGCGTTGAATTTTACGTGCATGTTTTCCGGCGGCGACCCAACCAATACGAAAACCAGGCACCAGACATTTCGAAAACGAAGAGCAATGCAAAACACCATCGTGGTGATCCCACGCTTTCGCAGGCAGCGGTTTTTCCCGTCCAAAATAAAGTTCGCTGTAAACGTCATCTTCAATCAGCGTTACGTTGTACTGATTGAGCAACGCTACCAGCCGCGCTTTTTTCTGCGGCGTTAAGGTAAATCCGAGTGGATTCTGGCTATTAGTCATCAGCCAGCACGCTTTCACCGGATACTCCTGCAACGCCAGTTCCAGCGCCTTGAGATCAATCCCTTCTTTAACGTCCGTCGCCACCGATAACGCCTTCAGCCGTAACCGCTCCAGCGCCTGCAACGCGCCGTAGAAACAAGGATTCTCAACTATCACCCAATCGCCCGGTTCAGTGACCGCTTGTAAACTGAGGTTTAATGCCTCTAACGCCCCGGCGGTAATGACAATTTCATCAGGAGAAATAGTGATGCCCTGTAAGGCATAGCGACGAGCAATAGCCTGACGCAGTTCTGCGTTTCCTGGCGGTAAGTTTTCAATCACGCTCATCGCCGTGGCGGTTTTGCTTACCTGCGCCAGCGAGCGGTTGAGTTGTTGGAGGGGGAAAAGTCGCGGGTCGGGAAAGGCCGAGGCAAACGGAACTACCGACGGATCGCGACTGGCCTGCAACATATCAAAAATATAGGTGTTGATATCGACTGCTTCATCTCGTGTGACTGGAATGACTGGCGCTTTCGGCATTTTTATTGCCTGTGGCGCAACGTAATAACCCGACTGCGGTCGAGCGATAATATGTCCCTGACTTTCGAGCAACTGATAGGCATGGCTGACAGTCATAAAGCTCATGCCAGAAAGCGCCACCTGGTCACGCAACGAAGGCAAACGATCTCCGGGTTGCCAGATACCCGACGCAATCTGCTCGCGTAATTGTTCTGCAAGCTGCTGGTATTTTTTCATTATCGAATCGTAATTATGTGCAGATGATTCGGCAGTCTATATCCGTTGTTAAAAATGACAACTTTTCGTTAACTGTAATTAAACCATCACCAGTGATAACTCTTTGCCAAGCGCCTTTGCCGCGAGCTGGACGGCGTCGATTTTTGTCGCATGGTGCAAATTAAATAGGCGAGTAATCTCCTGTTTAGGTTTGCCAATTCGTCTGGCTAACTCTTGCTGAGTGATTTCTGACTGTAAAAAAGCATTTAACAGCAATACTTTAGAGGCGATACTTAAAGGCACTTCAATAAAGTGATCGTTGTTAGTTAATGGCGAAGGCAACGGTATTAGCTCATTATCTTCAAAATAAAAATCAAATGCGGTCAGTAAAGCATCTTTTGCCGCTTCCATCGCTTCAGCAACTGTTTCGCCCTGGGTCAACGCTTCAGGGATATCCACAAAAGAAACCATATAACCGCCTTCCGGCGCGGGTGTAAGAGTGACGGGATAACGCATAATTTCGACTGTCTCTCGCATGTCATTAACCTTTTTAATTGGCGATTAACTCAAACCGAGTTGCTTCAGGATTGCTTTACGCAATGGTTCTTTTATCTCATCACTGGGGTGACGCGGCATGACACTGCGTCGCCCTTGAAACCTGAGTTTCAAATGGTTGCTGCCATTCGCCACATCGACGCCCTGAGATTCGAGCCAACGTCTGAACTCGCTTTGTTTCACATCGCCTCCCTGCCGCTGAGTATATCAACAAAGTAAACATTAGTGTTTACCTATGTGTGTAATTTGCTCGAAAATAGCACTAAATCGCCGCAACGGCAGAATGCAATGCAAAATCAGGAAGGAAGATTCCATAATTTCTTTGCGCTAATTTGCAAAACTGAATAATAACCTCAAGAAACGATCGGCATCATAGCGGCAAAAGGTAAGAAAAAGGTGGCAGGATGTTTACGAAGGCGTTATCGGTTGTCTTATTAACGTGTGCGCTGTTCTCAGGACAACTCATGGCAGGGCACAAAGGACATGAATTTGTGTGGGTAAAGAATGTGGATCATCAGCTGCGTCATGAAGCGGACAGCGATGAATTGCGTGCTGTGGCGGAAGAGTCGGCGGAAGGTTTGCGCGAGCATTTTTACTGGCAAAAATCGCGCAAACCAGAAGCGGGACAACGTTGAGTCATTTATTGCCGGATGCGGCGTGACGCCTTACCCGGCCAACAATATCATGCAGATTCAATAAGTTGTGAGTAACCAGAAAACTGGCGTTTTACCCTTTTCGCTTCGGCAATGTTTTCAGCAGCTCATCCGGACTTACGGAGGCGACAACACTTCCCGGTAACGGCATTTTCAGAATGTGATTTTTAATTTTGCCGATGACGTGCATCTCGCATGGGCGGCAATCAAACTTTAGCGTTAATACTTCATCGCCGTTAACCAGTTGCATTGGCGTCGCCTTCCAGCTTTTGATATTGCCTTTCGCCTGTTTCGGGCACAGATTGAAGGCAAAGCGCAGACAATGCTTAGTGATCATCACCGGGACTTCGCCCTTCTCTTCATGTGCCTCATACGCCGCGTCAATCAGCTGCACACCATAGCGATGATAAAATTCACGCGCTTTCTGGTTGTATACGTTCGCGAGGAAACTCAGATGCGTTTGCGGATAAACTGGCGCAGGATCAGCAACCGGTTTACGGCTGCCGCGCTGGTAACTGGCAAGACGCGCAGCATCCAGCATGTCGGCGGCTTCACGGCGGAACTGGTTTAACAGACTGTTTGGTACAAACAGCGCACCCGGCAAATTAATTTGCACATCGCGGGCGTAATAGATGGTTTGCCCCAGTTTTGCCAAACCATCCTTTAGATTGTTCATTGCTTTTTCGGCGTTATTGGCTTCGTCGAACTGCCCGTCCAGCGTATGCGTGATGCTGACACCTTCTTCACTGGTGAGGGTCAGAATCAGTTGTTCCTGCCAGCCGCCCAGTTCAATGTCTACCGCCACCCGACGTTCGCTGGAGGTTTTTGTCAGTGCCTGCTGCCAGTTATGATCAAGATTACGGTTTAGTGGGTGATGCGGGCGAATTTTGTGCAACTCTGCTGGCATTTCATTGGGCCAGACGCGGTACTGATTTTCTCCGGTTTTCTCGACCGTATTGGCACGAAAGCCGACGACTTCACGTTTAATCATCACGTTCAGGCCATCGCCATTTGCCAGTGGTTCGGAAACGGCAACATCGAGATGATCTTTCGCCACTTTCAATACTTCACCCACCGGCAGGCCGATAAATTTCGGCGAATCGAACGCGCCAATATCGCCTTTACGGGCATTCACAAAATAATCTGTGCTACCACGGTGGAAAGTCTTTTCCGTCGATGGAACAAAGAAATGTTCAGTACGACCTGATGAAGCACGCGTCAGACCGCCACGTTCTTCAATAATGGCATCCAGCATCTGGCGATAATGGGCGGTGATATTCTTCACGTAGCTCATATCTTTGTAACGCCCTTCAATCTTGAAGGAGCGTACGCCAGCATCAATCAGCGCGCCGAGGTTGGCAGTCTGATCGTTATCTTTCATCGACAGCAGATGTTTTTCATAGGAAACCACCCGCCCCTGATCGTCTTTCAATGTGTATGGCAAACGGCACGCCTGCGAGCAATCGCCACGGTTGGCGCTACGCCCTGTTTGCGCATGAGAAATGTAGCACTGACCCGAATAGGCCACGCACAGTGCGCCATGAATAAAGAATTCAATGGTCGCGTCCGTGGCCTGGTGAATCGCGCGGATCTGCTCAAGATTCAGCTCTCGCGCCAGCACAATCTGCGTGAAGCCAACATCAGAGAGGAACTTCGCTTTTTCTACTGTACGAATGTCGCACTGCGTACTGGCGTGCAGTTCAATCGGCGGAATATCAAGTTCCAGAATCCCCATATCCTGAACAATCAGCGCATCGACGCCGGTCTGGTAGAGGTCAGTAATCAGCCGTTGCGCGGGTTCCAGCTCATCATCATGCAAAATTGTGTTAAGCGTGACGAAAATTTTTGCACCATAACGATGGGCAAACGGCACCAGCTCGGCAATATCTTTCAGGCTATTACTGGCATTATGACGGGCACCAAAACCAGGGCCGCCGATATAAACAGCATCGGCACCGTGCAAAATAGCTTCGCGGGCAATGGCGGCATCGCGTGCCGGACTTAACAGTTCAAGACGATGAGAAGATACGGTCACTTTCTTATCCAGTAGCTGAAAAATGGCGGCTATTTTAGCCACAAGCGCGACGTTGCGAAATAGTTTTCCCGCTTAACTGCGCGGGTAATGGATGAGGGAATGAAAATGTACGGTTTGCTCCCCTCCATTACGATAGACATGCGTGACGTCTGCAGCAAATCGAGCGCCTTCCCCACAATTAAGGCTCTGCCATTCACCATCAACGCACAGATCAAGTTGTCCATCAATGACGACGACATGTTCGATTACCCCCTTTTCATGGGGCGTCGATTCGCTTATTGCACCGGGTGCCATCTGAATCGAGAAGTGTTCAAAGCAGAGTTGTGGATCATAAGGAAACAGCGAAGTGATCACCATCGCCTGCTGTTGCGGATCATAAACTGAAGGCGTAGCGGACTGCGGCGGAGAAATAAATGTCGAAAATGGCACATTCAACCCGGTGGCAATTTTCCATAATGTCGCGACCGTCGGGCTGGACTCATTACGCTCAATCTGCCCTAACATCGCTTTAGAAACGCCCGTCGCTTCTGCCAGTCGCGAAAGACTCCAGCCATGCTGCTGACGTAGTTGTTTAAGTGTGGTGGATAAAAAGCGAGCGAGATTTTCCATGCGACTCCTCCGGCAAAACGGAAGTTTATCACTTGTGCGTTATAACGGACAAATGCTACGGTACCTGTACGTTATAACGCACGAGGTGACTATGCGTCTGTTTTCTATTCCTCCGCCCACGCTACTTGCGGGGTTTCTGGCGGTATTAATTGGCTACGCCAGTTCAGCGGCAATAATCTGGCAAGCAGCGATTGTCGCCGGAGCCACCACTGCACAAATCTCTGGCTGGATGACGGCGCTGGGGCTGGCAATGGGCGTCAGTACGCTGACTCTGACATTATGGTATCGCGTACCTGTTCTCACTGCATGGTCAACGCCTGGCGCGGCTTTGTTGGTCACCGGATTGCAGGGACTAACACTTAACGAAGCCATCGGCGTTTTTATTGTCACCAACGCGTTAATAGTCCTCTGCGGCATAACGGGACTCTTTGCTCGTCTGATGCGCATTATTCCGCACTCGCTTGCGGCGGCAATGCTTGCCGGGATTTTATTACGCTTTGGTTTACAGGCGTTTGCGAGCCTGGATGGTCAATTTACGTTGTGTGGCAGTATGTTGCTGGTATGGCTGGCAACCAGGGCCGTTGCGCCGCGCTATGCGGTAATTGCCGCGATGATTATTGGGATCGTCATCGTTATCGCGCAGGGTGACGTTGTCACAACTGATGTTGTCTTTAAACCCGTTCTCCCCACTTATATCACCCCTGATTTTGCGTTTGCTCACAGTCTGAGCGTTGCACTTCCCCTTTTTCTGGTGACGATGGCATCGCAAAACGCACCGGGTATCGCAGCAATGAAAGCAGCCGGATATTCGGCTCCTGTTTCGCCATTAATTGTATTTACTGGATTGCTGGCACTGTTTTTTTCCCCTTTCGGCGTTTATTCCGTCGGTATTGCGGCAATCACCGCGGCTATTTGCCAAAGCCCGGAAGCGCATCCGGATAAAGATCAACGTTGGCTGGCCGCTGCCGTTGCAGGCATTTTCTATTTGCTCGCAGGTCTGTTTGGTAGTGCCATTACCGGGATGATGTCTGCCCTGCCCGTAAGTTGGATCCAGATGCTGGCAGGTCTGGCGCTGTTGAGTACCATTGGCGGCAGTTTGTATCAGGCGCTGCATAATGAGCGTGAGCGAGACGCGGCGGTGGTGGCATTTCTGGTAACGGCAAGTGGATTGACGCTGTTCGGGATTGGTTCTGCGTTTTGGGGATTAATTGCCGGAGGCGTTTGTTACGTGGTGTTGAATTTAATCGCTAACAGAAACCGATAATAAAAAGCGCCATCTAACGATGGCGCGTCTGGAACTACTTTTTGTTAACGTCAAACATGGTGGCATCGGTCGCCATGTCATCAATAACTTGTTTAATATTTTCGAAAGCCATTGGCGTACTTTCGTTATTCAGGTCTTTACCTTCGCCCTGACGAACGACTTTGATAACCGGTTTATTAGTCGCTGCATCAATCAGCTCACCTTCAAAATAGAGGCGAGTATCCATGGTACGGTGGCCTGTAGCCATTTGCGTCCCCGCAACCACTAATGCAACAGGAACCACTTCATAGAATTGCAGCCCTTCTTTGCTGGTATCTACACCGGTAATGGCCCCACGGAAAATCAGACTATGCGGCCCAGCGGTGGTAACCAGTGGTTTACGCTGCGCTATCGCTTCTTTCATTTCGGTGTTGGTATAGTTCAAAATTTTATCCAGAACTTTCTGCCCTACCTGGGTAGAAGGTTTCGGTACCGGATAATAAGTGATTGGGTTCCAGACGATGCTGTCATATTTGCTTTGATCAAAACTCGGGTCTACCCAACGTAAAACAGGTTTACCTGTTGCCGAGGTTGTTTCTTTTAAATCAGAGTAATTGTTTAAAAAACCAGAATATTTATCTGGCTGGGTGATTTTAGAGGCACAACCAGACAGAGCCAACAAGCCGCATAAAGCTGCAACTTTCGCAAATGATGTGGTACGCATGAATAGTTTCCTGAGATGATTATATTACTTTCTAAGTTATAGCAAAAAGCGCCGCTTCGTGTTGTGGCAAAAAAAGTGTTGGTGAAAATAAATTTTTTAGCCCCTTTTCAGACGACATAGTCAATGCCGAAAAAGGGGCTAAGTCAATCATCAGTAGTTAAATTTCAGTAAGTTAAGCGGCTAAAAAACTTCGACTACTGTGATTAATTTCACATCCCTTCGATAAAAAATATGCTTACCGAAAAGAAGAACAGTAAACCATCTCAGCGTGGGGAATTTTCACGCGCTTTGTTCTTACCGGATCATTTTTTACGTGCCAGCATCGTGGCGAAACGCAGTTTAATACGATTACCGTTGGCGTCGGTGCGGTGCAGCTCGCCGACGTCTTCATTGTATTTCACCCTCTCCCAGCCTTCGTAATATCGACGTAATTCTCCCTCTTTGAAGGCAAACGGGAAGCCGACGGTACATGGATAATCAGCGGTATCCATCGCCGCCACAATCAGGTTGTAACCGCCAGGTTTAGTGCAACGTTGCATATTGGCAATCAGCCCTGGGATGGTTTTAGCCTCAAGGAACATCAGCACCACAGTCGAAATAATAAAATCGTACTGTCCATCAAATGTGAGGTTATTCAGATCAACGACCCGGGTGTGTAAATTATCCAGATTTTCAATGGACTTAATGCGCTCGACGTTGGCGATACTCATGGCATTTTTATCCCATGCGTCAACATCATAACCATTGGCTGCCAGGTAAAGACTGTTACGACCATTGCCACAGCCCAGATCCAGCGTTTTACCCGGTTTAACCACTTTCACCGCTTCCAGCACTTCAGAGTGTGTGCGGGTTAATTCATATTTATCAGTAAAATAGTTTTCATCACGAATGATCATTCTTTGTCCTCTGCTTTCATTAAAACGGCGCGCTCGGTTCTGACTAACAATTTTCCCTGCATCAGAAGCGCAAAAGTACGGATGAGCAGTATTGCAATAATAAAATTGGTAAAGATAAACAGCGGCACCGCCAGCGTATGAAAAAATCCATTATCGCTGCCACTCCCCATATGCAAACCGGTGGTTGCCAGTGCAGATACGCCGAACGAGAAACTCCAGAATGAAGCATTAAATGGCTGGGAGAGATACCATGGCATCAGACGTAGCATAAACAGCAGTTGCAGCAGCCCATAACCGAAAAGCATTTTCGCCAGCGTGTCACCCTCGCCGCCGTTGACGCTTAGCCAGGCACTACAGGCCACCAGCGCAGGAGCGAGCTGAATGCCGAGTGATGTCCGCAGTGCCGTGGGTAATTCTCCCGAACTGCGCAGACGCTGCAAGATCACCGGTTCAAGGCTTAGCCATGAGAAAACGCCTGCGCCTAAAAACACCAGACCGGCGTCGGTGTAGCCCAACGCACCACAGGCCATTGCGCTGATAAAGTTGTTGGCAACTGTCGGCAGATACAGTCCAGGCGTGGTAGCTTCTTCAGGGTGAGATCCGCGCCATAATCCCGCAGTTTGCCATGCGGCATAAGCCAGTTGCACCACGACACCAAAACTGAACAGGCACACCGCCAGTGGGCGAAACCACGGAACAAAACCAATCGCCACCAGCATCGTCGTTGCCGGAAACAAACTCACAAAACTGCTCAGCACTGGATGGCGTACTTCCGCCAGCACGCTATGTGGAAAGCGTATGAGTCGGGTAATAAATGCGCTAGTTAATAATCCCCAGATGATCATCGCCAGAATCACCAGCCCATCCCCTAACCAGTGGCTGACCTGCCAAACCTGGCTGGCATAGCGCCAGGCAAATCCCATCCCTATCGTCCCCAACACAATACCAAAGTAGCCTGCCGGCAAATTGAGCACTTTATCGCTCTGCATCTTCTTACTCATTTTGTTTAATTTATAAAGTATATTTGAAATGCATTTTATGGAATTTTCTCGAGCATAGCCAGAGCCGCAGAATTTGCTACGGTTATAGTAAGTCACCTGTGGGAAAACGCTATGCGCAAATATCGTCTAAGTGAAGAACAGCGAGCCTTTAGTTATCAGGAAGATGGCACTAAAAAAAGTGTGTTATTACGGCAGATTATCGCCATGAGCGATTTTAACGATGTGATAGCAGGAACCGCTGGCGGCTGGATCGATCGCGAAACGGTGTTAGCACAGGAAGGAAATTGCTGGATTTACGACCAGAATGCTATTGCGTTCGGCGGAACGGTGATATCCGGGAATACGCGTATCACCGGCACCAGCGTGCTGTGGGGAGAGGTTTACGCAACGGATAATGTCTGGATCGATAATAGTGAAATCAGCCAGGGTGCATATATAAGTGACAGCGTCACCATTCGTGACTCATTAGTTTGTGGTCAATGTAGAATATTTGGTCACGCCTTAATTGATCAACATTCTATGATCGTCGCCGCACAAGGCTTAACGCCCGACCATCAACTCCTGCTCCAAATTTATGATCGCGCAAGGGTTAGCGCCTCGCGTATTGTTCACCAGGCACAAATTTATGGCGATGCCGTCGTCCGGTATGCTTTTATTGAACATCGCGCCGAAGTTTTTGATTTTGCCAGCGTTGAAGGTAATGAAGAGAACAACGTCTGGCTATGCGATTGCGCTAAAGTCTACGGTCACGCGCAGGTGAAAGCTGGCATAGAAGAAGATGCCATTCCGACGATTCATTACAGTTCGCAGGTGGCGGAATATGCCATTGTGGAAGGTAATTGTGTGTTAAAACATCATGTCTTGATTGGCGGAAATGCCGTGGTATGTGGCGGACCGATTCTGCTCGACGAGCACGTTGTCATACAAGGTGAGAGCCGTATTACAGGTGCGGTGATAATTGAAAACCATGTGGAGTTAACCGACCACGCCGTCGTTGAAGCCTTTGATGGCGACACGGTTCATGTCCGTGGTCCAAAAGTCATTAACGGCGAGGAACGCATTACTCGAACGCCACTGGCAGGGTTATTGTGAATCGATAATACGCGCGTATAAGTTCACATCATCATAGGCATCATTCAGGAACTCAGCCTGTTTCAGGCAACCTTCAAGGATAAAACCATTGCGCAAAGCGACCTGGTTGCTTTGCGCATTGTCCACCCGACATTTGATCACGAAGCGTCTAAGTTCACCAGACTGGGCGTAATGATGAATCAATGCCTGCAGCGCCTGAGAAATGATCCCCTGCCCCTGATGAGATTCGTCCAGCCAGTAGCCGATTTCAGCGGTTTTATTCAGTGGTTCAATACGATTAAACGAGATAACGCCGATAAGTTCATCTTCTTTGAAAATCATGAACATTTTGGCATAGCCGCGTTGATGCAACATCACATTACCCTGCACCGTTTTTCGCGTGTCCTCTTCACTTTGAACAAACTGCGGCCAGTTTAGCGACTGCTGTAACCAGGTTCTATTTTTACAGATTAACTGATAAAGAGGTGTGACATGACTTTCTGCAACAGCATGTAATTCAAGTGATTCACTTACTTTTATCGTTTCAGTCATCTTATCTCCAGTCACTCCATGCAGTTGTTAAAAAAGCCGCCTGGCTGGCGGCTTAGGAAAGTTTACACCTCTTTGACGCTCTCCTGCTGCAGGATTTTGAGCATCTCATCTTTTAACTGTAGCTTTTGTTTTTTCATGCGGACCACTTCCGCATTGTACCCTCGACCGTCGGAACCTTCCTTTCTGGCAATTTCATGATCAAGTTTATTGTGTTTATCGAACAAGGACATAAAGCGAGGATTTTCGTTTTTCAGACGGGATATTAAATCTCGGTATTCTGGAAACATACGCACTCCCTGTTAGTGGCTGACAAGGTGTATCTGAAATACACACTATCAGATTACTCATTTAACTTAGGGAAAAATGCGAGCGGGATCGTGTTTAACCAGACGGCACCTCCCGAAGAAGGTGCCGAAGAAAAAACAATTAACTCATCACGCGGTCGTCAACATACTGACGTTTATCCGGCGCTGGCGGGAAATACTGATAGAGCCATGTTTCACTGATAGCGTCGCCCTGACAACGCAGATACATCCGCATATCGACCGGATCAGTGGAGTCCGAAGTCGGATACCAGTCAAACTGAATACGATAACCATCAATGGGTTCAATATAGAGAATTTCGATTTGCTTCGCTTCCCCACTGGAAAGCGTAATCACCGGCTCAATGCCTTTTGGCGCGGCAGCTTTCAGATCACCACCAACGAAATCGACGGCAAAACGACGCGCCCATTTTTCGGGATAGTGTTCACCTGGCGCCCAACCTTCCGGGAAACCGCCCATGCCGGTACGCGTCGCCATAACGCGCGCTAATGGGCAATGAACAGGCGGTTGCGCACTCCAGTACAGACGATACTGGAATGCAAACTCATCACCCGCTTTTACAGCTTTTTCTGGCTGCCAGAAGCAGACAATGTTATCCAGCGTTTCACCCGTAGTTGGGATTTCCATCAGGCCGATGGTGCCCTTACCCCACTTGTTACGCGGCTCCACCCACAGACTTGGGCGTTTGTTATACCAGCCCATAATGTCCTGATAATGGGAGAAATCACGATCCAGTTGCAATAAACCAAACCCTTTCGGGTTGTTGTCGGTGTAAGCATTGAACTGCAATTTTTGCGGATTATTCAGCGGACGACAAATCCACTCGCCGTTGCCCCGCCACATGGACAAACGATCAGAGTCATGGATTTGCGGATGAATGGTGTCGCACATCCGACGTTCATTAGTACCGCAGCTGAACATGCTGGTCATCGGCGCAATGCCCAGCTGTTTAATGTCTTTGCGCGCATACAGGTGATTTTCCACATCCATAATCACCTGACTTTTCTCACAATGGATAGTGAACTTATAGGCACCAGTAATGCTGGCGCTATCGAGCAACGCATAAACGGTAAAGGTGGTTGCCCCCGGTTTTACCGTATCAAACCAGAAGGCGGTAAAGTCGGGGAACTCTTCTTTACTGTCGGTGTAAGTGTCGATCGCCAGGCCGCGAGCCGATAGACCGTATTGATATGTGTCGTCAACGGCGCGGAAATAACTCGCACCGAGGAATGATACGACATCACGGCGCGCCAGTTCGGGGGCTTTAAACACGCGAAAACCGGCAAAACCGAGATCGCTTTGCCCTTCTAATTGTTTGGTATCAACACCCGCATCGTTGTATTTGAACAACTCCGGGCGAAAGTGAATTTCACGCGCCAGATGTGTTGCGGGATCTACAGAAAACATACGAACGCGGCGACGGAATCCCATTCCCATATGGAAGAACTGAGCGTCCAGTTGACGGTTCTCAACGTTATGCCAGAGCGATTTTTCGGCGTCGTATTGAATACTGTTATAAGCCTGCGGCGTCATTGTCGCCAGAGTGTCAGGTAACGGACGCGGCGCACCACGCCACGCGGTTTGCGCTAAGTCGTGCGCCATTGACTGTAGAATGGAGAAGTCAAAACGCTGGGTTTGCCCGTCGGCAATATCAGAATCTGCCGCGAATGCCGCCTGAGAAAAAAGAGAAGCAATGCCGCTGGTACCGCACACGGCGGCCATAGCCATTGAACCTTTAATAAATCGTCTACGATCCATACCTGAAAGTGAGTCCTTCTGGTGTTGTGAATGGTCCCGCGCTGGTCGTTTTCAGCGGCAAGAAAGTGCTTATTTATGACCGCTCACTCTAGACAATATTTATTAATAATCCAATTGTTGAACTGAGAGAATATGCATAAATCGGCATTTTTTTTATGTCGATGGGATGAGCCTGATTCGTTTGTAAAATCAGGCAAATTTTTGCAAAGGCGGATGGTCAGAATTTAAAGCAAACCACAGCGACGTTTACTGCGTTCTTCCGCTTCCTGATAAAGCTGGAACTCATCCAAAACCGGGCAGCCCAACGCCTGCTCAAATGCTTCGCGACTGGCATTACCGTGACTGCGTGCCTGCGTTTCATTACCCAGATTTGACTGGAAGATCCCCGCCGCGCTAACAGGCAAGAAATCTTCATAGGTAATGGGTTGCGCCACTACCCAACCACGTTCAATTAAGGGCTGTGGATCGTCTCCGGAATGAATCGCCTGACGATGCGCCTCACCTGAAGGCGTCAGACGGTACCGGAACCATGCCAACCCTTGCTGACGCATTAAAAACTCACTGTCAGGAAAAGTGCGGAAGGTTTCCTGTAAATGCATTTGGTGAGTGAGATTATCCTGCCCGGTTCCAGCGTTACGCAGAAGATCATCATACAGTTGTCGCCCTTTCGGCGTTAATGCCACACCACGCTGCTCTATTTCACCAAAGCGCGCGGTATGCGTACCCTGTTTCTGCCCTGCAAACAACACCGTCTCTTCCAGTGCTTTAAAGCTGGTCTGGCGTAGTAAAATCGGTACCTCGCGGCGCGGCGGCCCTTCGATCAGAATTTTGGGTTCAATCCCGCATTCAGGCATCATCGACTGCACCCGGTCAATATCCAGCGTACGTGGCGTCAGGTGGTTGATATGGCATCCAGGAAAACAGACCACATCAGCAATCAACCGATGTTCGTTGTGCAAGGCGCGATAGGTTTCTTCATCTACCGTTGCTGACTGGTGCCAACGAAACGTTTCCAGGGCTTCCTGCACAAACTCCTGTGCCTGTGTTTCGTTAAAACCGCCCCGCTGCTCATATTCCTCTAACAGTTGTCGACAACGTGGGGTGAAGATATCGCGCTGACGCAGAATCTCCGCCGCTTTCTGGCGCAAAATTTCGTTCTCGATAAGCTCAAGGCGGAGTAATGAAGTAAAAACGCGGAAGGGATTACGCGCCAGAGAAGCATCATCAATGGGCCGAAATGCTGTCGAATGTACCGGCACCCCCGCCTGCGAGAGATCGTAATAGCTCACCGGGTACATCCCCATAATGGCAAACATCCGCCGAAGAGTAGCAAGCTCTTGTGCAGTCCCAACACGAATCGCCCCATGACGTTCAACATTCAGTCGCGCCAGCTCGTCTGCATTTACCATTTTTTCGTGCAGTTGAGGATTGTTTTCCAGCACAGCCAGATTCACATCAGCTACCAGTTCCAGCAGCGTGCCGTACTGCGGAACTTCTTGCTGGTACATGGCTGACATTGCCTGCGAAAACTGTTCCCGAATCTCATCCGCCGTGATGCTGTTCGCCATAGTGTCTGCCTCCAGTGGTCAGTAATCTGGAGTGTAGGTAACCGCATTCACTCCGGCGGGAAGAATTTACAAACTGTGATCTCGCCGCGAAAACATCAATATTATCCATTTTGCTGTAACATAATTGCTTTAATTGTTAATAATATTTTGCAATCAAGTTATCATAATCAAACAACTTCACTTGTCAGCGACACCGCTTCGTTTTTAACATCGCTTATGGAAAAAAATAGTCTGTTTAGTCAGCGCATCCGTTTGCGCCACCTTCATACATTCGTAGCTGTCGCACAACAAGGAACTTTGGGGCGCGCGGCTGAAACCCTTAATTTGAGTCAACCTGCGCTCTCTAAGACATTGAATGAACTGGAGCAGCTGACGGGCGCTCGCTTGTTTGAGCGTGGTCGTCAGGGGGCGCAACTTACCTTACCCGGCGAACAATTTTTAACGCATGCAGTCAGAGTTCTTGACGCCATCAACACTGCCGGACAGTCGCTTCATCGTAAAGAAGGTCTTAATAATGATGTCGTCAGGGTTGGTGCACTACCTACTGCGGCACTGGGGATATTACCTTCGGTTATAGGTCAGTTTCATCAGCAACAAAAAGAGACGACCTTGCAAGTTGCGACAATGAGTAACCCTATGATTCTTGCGGGTTTAAAAACCGGGGAAATCGATATCGGCATTGGTCGGATGTCAGATCCTGAACTGATGACCGGACTTAATTACGAACTGCTGTTTCTTGAATCGCTGAAGCTGGTTGTCCGCCCTAATCACCCGCTACTTCAGGAGAACGTAACGCTAAGCCGGGTGCTGGAATGGCCGGTCGTTGTATCACCAGAAGGCACTGCGCCACGCCAGCATTCAGATGCATTAGTGCAGAGCCAGGGCTGTAAAATTCCTTCGGGTTGTATCGAAACGCTGTCTGCTTCGCTATCTCGTCAACTTACGGTTGAATACGACTACGTGTGGTTTGTCCCTTCTGGCGCTGTAAAAGACGACCTGCGTCATGCCACGCTGGTGGCCCTGCCTGTTCCAGGGCATGGTGCAGGCGAACCGATTGGAATACTGACCCGCGTAGATGCGACGTTCTCTTCTGGTTGCCAGTTGATGATTAACGCTATTCGAAAATCAATGCCGTTCTGAAAGGTGAAGGGATCTGTCGATCCCTCCTTGAACATTTTCACACTGTAGCGAAACTAACTGGTTCACCCGCTCCGCGAGGTTCTGCCGACACAGAATGTTTGTTCAGACGGAATACGTCCACCGCCTCAGTTAATCGTGCAGCCTGTTCTTCAAGGGACACCGCCGCTGCTGAGGCTTCTTCTACCAGAGAAGCATTCTGTTGCGTCACCTTATCCATTTCAGAAATCGCCTGGCTAACCTGAGTTATGCCTCTACTTTGTTCATCCGAGGCGGCGGCGATTTCCTGCATGATATGTGTGACACTCGCGACGGCATCAACAATAGTGCTCATGGTTTTCCCTGCCGTTGCCACCTCATCCGACCCCAGGTCAATTAACCTGACTGATTCACTGATCAAGCCTTCAATCTCTTTCGCCGCCTGAGCGCTGCGGCTTGCGAGTGTCCGTACTTCGCTGGCGACAACGGCAAATCCACGCCCTTGCTCACCCGCTCGCGCGGCTTCAACGGCAGCATTCAATGCCAGAATATTCGTCTGGAAAGCAATACTGTTGATGACGGCGGTGATCTCGGAAATTTTCTTCGAACTCGTGGAGATAGCGCCCATCGTTTTTACTACACCGGAAACCGTCTGCCCGCCATCGCTGGCTTTAATAGAAGCCTCCTGCGCCAGTTTGCTGGCATGATGCGCGTTATCTGCATTCTGTTTCACCGTCGCAGTGAGTTGCTCCATGCTGGCGGCAGTTTGTTCAATTGCCGCCGCTTGTTCTTCAGTGCGAGATGAAAGGTCCACATTGCCAGCTGAAATTTCGCTGGTGCCACGATAAATCTCTTCCGCACCCTGTCGAACAGTCCCTACTGTCATCCCCAGTGAATGCTGCATTTGCTGTAAATGACGACTTAAGCGACCGATTTCATTACGACCCGCCGGTTCATCATTCAACGTCAGATCGCCACTGGCGATTTTTTCAATCCGTTGTGCGGCATGTTGCAGTGGACGAATGACAATCCGACGTAGCACCATAAATGTTATCAGTGTCATGACCAGAGCAAGCACAAACGCGCCAATCATGAACATCCCACCCAGGCGGGTGCGCTGATGGGCCAGTTCCGCCAGTTGGTTGGCTCTGGTGCTACGTATCTTAACGGCTTTGCTCAAAATATCGGTATAAGCATTATCCAGCGGTCGGATCTGCTCACTTTCATGATTGATAATCGCTTCAAACATGCCATTTTTGGCATATTTCAACATCGGTTGCATACCCGTGATATAAGCCTGGAAGCGTTGATTTAATTCAGTGTCGAGGGCTTCATCAGCAGGTGTTTTCACCGACCGATTCTGATAAGCACGATAACCTTGCTGCGACTGTTTAATCTCCGATTCGGCTTGCGCAATATTTCGCTTCATTGCTTCCATTTCCGCAATACGACTCGCAGCACCGGCCTGAATCATATTAATCCGGGCTGAACGCAAAAAATCTGAACTGTTCGCTAACCCGGTCCGAATCTCAATCTCCGCAGTAACATCACGCTGATCGCGATCGGCCTGCCAAAGGAAATAGCCGGCCAGGGCTGAACTTAATGCGAATAGAACTAAGATACCGCCAAGAATGCAGGCAAATAACGGAACCAGCCTGATGTGATGCAAAAAACCTAATCGCTGTGAGGGAGTTGTATTCATTACCGTTGTCTCTCTTCCAGGTTTACTCCTGATAGAAAGTCATCGGCACTTGACGGTAATTACTTACGACCAAAAACCTCTTTGCGTCACATTTTTACAACAATTATTGCAGAGAAGATTAATGCCATTGGAATGAAGAGAGTAACGAATGGCTAAACCGAATGACGAAAAATTCTGGAAAACAGCACGCAATTTCGTCAGGTGATTATTTTCGTCCCTAAGGAAACCACATAGGATGCTCACGGGTGCCTGAGACTTTCTGTTTTCAGGCTAACCGGGAATCAGAAAGACGAAGGCCCCGACCGATATTTCTATCAACCGAGGCCAACGAATGAACCTAGCAATTCAGATCTTAGCCTCTTACCCGCCATCCGGCAAGGAGAAAGGCTATGAAGCACAACCCTCTGGTGGTGTGTCTGCTCATTATCTGCATTACGATTCTGACATTCACACTCCTGACCCGACAAACGCTCTACGAACTGCGGTTCCGGGACGGTGATAAGGAGGTTGCTGCGCTCATGGCCTGCACGTCCAGGTAAGGGCAAGCGCGGGGATTTTCCCCGCGCATCTGACTAGCGGATTCATTTTCTCATGGCACCCTTTTTACACTTCAGTTAGTGCATGTTTTTTTCGATGCACTAATAGAACCATCATTACAAACAAATTTGCCGCCTGCCGTACAGTGTGAGATCCCCCCTTTCGAACCAGAACAGGGTTTACGCCCGGCATCAGCATAAAAGGAAACAAGCGCTCCTATAACCAAGATGAGTGCCAGTTTTTTCATATAACCTCCATGGTTTATCGAATCTTATGTTCGATTTGAACGTTATACGCTGGTTTATTTTGATACCGTTGATGAGATCAAAGATCGGGTGAATTGATTAAAGATAAGCCAGATGGACGTATGGATAAGGATTATGGTTTTATTTGTCATACAAATAAATATAATAGGCGCTTCCGATGTAGACCCGTATTCTTCGCCTGTACCACGGGTCGGTTTTAGTACAGGCGTTTTCTTTAAATATCCTTCAGGAACGTTTACGCGGCATCATGCGTAGAAGTGTGTTGTCCTTCCAGAAATAGTGGTGTGCCAGTGCAGCCGCAGCGTGCAACCCGATGACAAAATATCCCAGATTCGCCAGCATTTCATGCCACGACTTTAAGCTATCAACCCGTTCGAAATTGGCCTCTGATGCATAAGGCATCGTCAAACCAAACGCAAACCACGGGTTGCCTCGGTTATACATCATCACCAAACCAATCACTGGCAGCGCAATAAACAGGAGATAAATCACCAAATGTCCCAAATGCGCCAGTCCCGTCATCATCGGTTTTGGCTTAGGTATAATCGGCGGGGTTGGGTATTTCAGCCTTAACAAAAGACGAACGACCATCAGCACGAGAATTGATATGCCACAGGAAACATGAATCATGTTGATGAGCGGCCGATCGCTACGTGGGAAGAAACCACGAAACTCCATTGCGCAATACGCTGCGATAACCAGCAAAAAGACCAGCCAGTGAATGCTGATTTGTAACCTTGAGTATTTATTTTCCATAACATTTCCTGCTTTAAAACAATTTGCCGTTAACATAACGAGCTTTTCTTAAAATTTCATTAAATATTGTTCACCCGTTTTCAGTACGTTACGTTTCACGGCAAGAATGTAGATTGCCCATCCCGCCATCCTGGTCTAAGCCTGGAAAGGATCAATTTTCATCCGAACGTTCCTGACAGGAGAAGACCATGAGTAAAGTTGGTATTAACGGTTTTGGTCGTATCGGTCGACTGGTGTTGCGTCGATTACTTGAAGTCAAAAGCAACATAGACATTGTCGCTATTAATGATCTCACTTCCCCAAAAATTCTCGCCTACCTGCTGAAACATGATTCAAACTACGGACCGTTCCCCTGGAGCGTTGATTTTACGGAAGATTCACTTATCGTTGATGGAAAAAGCATCGCGGTTTACGCCGAAAAAGAGGCTAAAAATATTCCGTGGAAAGCGAAAGGGGCAGAAATTATTGTCGAATGTACTGGCTTTTATACCTCCGCCGAGAAATCGCAGGCGCATCTTGATGCTGGTGCGAAGAAGGTGTTGATTTCCGCCCCTGCCGGTGAAATGAAAACTATCGTTTATAACGTCAATGACGACACTCTGGATGGCAACGACACCATTGTTTCCGTGGCGTCATGCACCACTAACTGCCTTGCGCCAATGGCCAAAGCCTTGCATGACAGTTTCGGGATAGAAGTCGGCACGATGACGACCATTCATGCCTATACCGGCACCCAGTCACTGGTGGATGGTCCGCGTGGGAAGGATTTACGAGCTTCACGTGCAGCGGCAGAAAATATCATTCCCCACACTACGGGGGCGGCAAAAGCCATTGGTCTGGTGATCCCGGAACTGAGCGGCAAACTGAAAGGTCATGCGCAACGCGTGCCGGTGAAAACAGGTTCGGTCACTGAGCTGGTGTCCATTCTCGCAAAAAAAGTGACTGCCGAAGAGGTGAATAACGCACTTAAACAAGCAACCACCAATAACGAGTCATTTGGTTATACCGATGAAGAAATAGTCTCTTCCGATATCATTGGCAGCCATTTCGGTTCGGTGTTTGATGCCACGCAAACGGAAATTACCGCCGTGGGCGATTTACAACTGGTGAAAACGGTCGCCTGGTACGATAACGAGTATGGCTTCGTCACACAGCTCATTCGCACCCTCGAAAAATTCGCTAAACTCTGACGCACACAGGCGGAGGAAAAAACCTCCGCCTCTTCCACTCATTAAGACTGTAAATAAACCACCTGGGTCTGCAGATATTCATGCAGGCCATGTTTACCATCTGCGCCGCCAATACCAGATTTACGCCATCCGGCGTGGAAGCCTTGCATAGCTTCGAAGTTTTCACGGTTGATGTAAGTTTCACCAAACTTCAGCCCTTTAATGGCTTTCATCGCGACGTTCAGATTTTGGGTATAGATTGATGAGGTCAGGCCGTAATCACTGTCATTCGCCATTGAGATAGCCTCTTCCAGCGTGTCAAATGCGACCACCGGCAGAACCGGGCCAAAGGTTTCCTCATGCATAATCGACATTTCCTGGCGAACATCCAGCAGCAATGTCGGCGGATAATAATATCCTTTCCCCTCTACCGCTTTGCCACCCAACGCCACTCTCGCCCCTTCTTCTACTGCGCGCGCCACTTTTTGCTCGACCCTTTCCAGCGCCGCGGCGTTAATCAACGGCCCCATCGCAATGTCGTTGCGTTCAGCGGGGTTACCAAATTGAACCGCCTGCAACGCTTCACCCAGCCGATTGACGAACTGATCATAAATGCCTTTCTGTACATAAACACGTTCTGCACAGTTACACACTTGCCCACTATTAATGACGCGTGAATCAACGATGGCTTTGACTGCCAGTTCAAGATCGGCATCGTCCATTACGATAGCTGGTGCTTTACCACCCAATTCCAGACACACTTTGGTGATGTTTTTCGCCGCACTCGCCATAATCTTTTCACCTGCAGAGACGCTGCCTGTCATACTGACCATTGCGACCTTTGGGTTACCCGCCAGTTCTTGCCCAACGGTTTCACCACGCCCCAGAACAAGGTTAAACACGCCGCGCGGAAGGCCTATTTCATCGACGATTTTGGCGAATGCAATCGCATTGTTTGGCGTAAATTCACTGGGTTTAATGACAATGGTATTACCAGTCAAAAGAGCGGGAGCCATTTTGCGGGCAATGAGGAAGAACGGGAAGTTCCACGGCAGAATGCCGGTAGTCACACCAAGCGCACGTTTAAACAGAAGAATATTTTCTCCTGGACGATCGCTTTGAATAATCTCGCCCTCGTAACGCCGTGCCCACTCCGCCATGTAATCGATATAGTCCGCAGTAAAAGCCACTTCGACTTCAGCCAGCTGCTGGATCTTGCCCCCTTCTTCAACAATCAGCGCACTGATTTCACTGGCGCGTTCGCGGATCCCGGCGGAGATTTTGCGCAACCAACTGGCGCGTTCAATAGCAGGCAACGCTTCCCATTCTGGTTGTGCACGTTCTGCTGCATCGATTGCCTTACGGGCATCCTCGGCCTGACCATCGGGAATGCGGGAAATGACAGCCTCTGTAGCAGGGTTTACCACATCAATCCATGCGTCTCCACGCCAGGTAACAAACTGTCCATCGATATACATAGGATGTTGAACGGGTACTGACATGGGCGACTCCTGTGATTTATATGTTTGTTTTTGGTAAATACATCGTTAACTAACATCAATCATCATAGAGACGGCATCGTGAAAGGACAATTCTGTGAAGGGCTTCATAAAAACAAGTGTAAAAGGAATAAAAGGCAGAAATAAACGTCAGGAGTCATGCCCGTTTGCAAACAAGTGGTTCACAAACGGGCAATTTTTAACGTAACGAGCGACTTTCCATCGCCTCGATGAGCACCGCATCGTGTTTCAGCGTTTGCCATGCATGGATGACTTCTGCCGGAAAATCAACGTGAACGATAAAATCTCGCCCGCGGGGACCGTAGCCATCGCTATCATCGCGTAAACGCGGCAGCTCGCCAGTGAGTAGTGAGAGATAACGCTCAACCGGCCATAATCCTTGCAACGGATTAACAAAGATTACACTGTCTGCGTTGTTTCCTAGCTGAGGAACGAATCCGGGATAACTTAACCAGCGTGGTGCATCGGGATTGTCCCCAGTCATACGGCGGAACGTCGCCATCGTGCGCCGCTGCATGGTGGGGTCCTGAACAACGATAGCCGTATGAACTCGTTCTACGGCCTGATTCAATAGCGCGATGCTAAAGCGTGCGTTTTCACCGCAGTTTGTTGACTGGTCTTCAATCCAGATTTTTTCATGCGGAATGTGCCAGAACTGATGAGCGATATCCGCCAGGATGGTAGCTTCTGCTCTGCCAGTGGTGCGGATAGTGTTGTAGTGCGGATGCTGTGCGATGGCACTATACAAAAAAGTTGTCGAGTGACCGATACCACCACTAATCAGTAGAGGAATTTGCTGATCGCGGGCAATCTTGCATGCCGCATCGATAGTTGGCATAACCGCATTGCCTGCAAGGATCACGCAATCGGCCTGATACGGCACCTCACCGGAGAAATCATCCTGCGCCAGCCACTGACCGATAACATTTATGGCATCTATGGTTGCCGGCGAAAGCGTCGGAAACGGGGTAATGTTCATGGTTCCTCCTTATCGTTTCCTTAAGAATACTGCGTGAGATAATAATGAGAAGCGGAGCACTCTGAAAGGAGGAAGTCGTATGTCCTTAACCGCCACTCCGCAAGCCTGACATATCTTTTAAGGAAATGCTGTAGATAAACATTATTCATCTTGCAGCAGAGAATTGTATTTTTCTGAATTCCTGAATTTTTACCCTTACCGTTTTAGAATTAATAAACCCGGCGCTAGATGCTTACCGGGTTTTAGATTTATCAGGCAAATAGCAGGGTTAACCGCTAATCTGCTCCATCGCCTGCAAAATACGCTTATCCGAAATCGGATAAGGCGTACCCAGTCGTTGAGCGAAGTAGCTGACGCGCAGCTCTTCTATCATCCAGCGGATCTCTTTCACGTCTTCATCCTCACGACGTGCAGGCGGTAGTTTGTTGAACCATTGCTGCCACGCCTGCTGGACGTTTTCGACTTTCAGCATCTGAGCACGGTCACGATGCGGATCAACCGCCAGTTTTTCCAGTCGTTTTTCAATCGCCTGCAAATAACGCAGCGTGTCGCCCAGCCGTTTAAAACCGTTACCAGTGACAAAACCGCGATACACCAGCCCGCCCATCTGCGCTTTAATGTCAGAAAGCCCCAGCGCCATAGTCATATCCACCCGCCCTTTCAGGCGTTTGTTGATATTGAACACTGCCGTAAGGATTTGCTCGACCTGCTTCGCAATATCCACCACCGTGTCGTTCAGTTCAGCGCGCACTTTTTCATGCAGCGCAGCAAAGCCTTCTTCCGTCCAGACCGGGCCACCATTGGCATCAATCAGTTGATCCACACCGCAGGAGATACAGTCGTCTATCAGCTCCAGCACTTTGCCATACGGGTTAAAGTACAGCCCAAGTTTGGCTTTGTTTGGCAACTTCTCATGCAAATATTTGATTGGCGATGGAATATTCAGCAGCAGTAGACGGCGAAGACCGTTCCACATTGCCTGCTTTTGTTCCAGCGGATTATCAAACAGTTTGATCGCCACGCTGTCGCGTTCATCCACTAGCGCTGGCCACGCCTTCACTTTATAGTTGCCACGCTTCTGTTCGTAGCTTTCCGGCAGCTGACCAAAACTCCAGATATGTAAGCCGCTCTGCTCGATACCGTCATCCGCCACCGCAGACAGCGTTTCCTGCACTTTGCCTTTCAGCGCATCTTTCAGATCTTGTAGAGAGCGCCCTTCTTTTAGCTTCTTGTTTTTGTCATCCACCACGCGGAAGGTGATTTTCAGGTGATCGGGCACCTGATCCCAGTGCCAGTCTTCGCGGTCAACGGTGACGCCAGTCATCCGCCGTAGCTCTCGTTCAAGGCTGTCGAGCAACGGCAATTCCAGCGGTGTGACGCGGCCTAAAAACGCTTCGGCATAGTTTGGCGCAGGTACAAAATTACGGCGTACTGGTTTCGGCAACGATTTAATCAGTGCGATGATCAGTTCACGACGCAGGCCGGGGATCTGCCACTCAAACCCACTCTCCTCAACCTGGTTAAGTAACGGCAGCGGGATATGCACAGTCACACCGTCAGCATCCGCGCCGGGCTCAAACTGATAGCTCAAACGCAGCTTGAGATTGCCCTGATGCCAGAAGTTCGGGTAATCCAGCTTGCTGATCTTTTCCGCCCCTTCTTTGATCAACATGCTCTTTTCAAAGTTGAGCAAATCAGGCGTTTCGCGGCTGACTTTTTTCCACCAGCTATCGAAGTGACGAGCGGAGATTACATCGTGGCTGATGCGCTGGTCGTAGAACTCAAACAGCGTTTCGTCATCAACCAGAATATCGCGGCGACGTGATTTGTGTTCCAGCTCTTCCACTTCGGCCCGCAGTTTCAGGTTTTCACGGAAGAATGCGTGACGCGTCTGCCAGTCACCTTCCACCAGAGCGTGGCGAATAAAGAGTTCACGACATAACGCCGGATCGATCTGGCTGTAGTTGACCTTGCGCGCAGCAACAATCGGCAAACCATAAACAGTGACTTTTTCCGTTGCCATCACCGCGCCCTGCGCCCGTTCCCAGTGCGGTTCGCTGTAGGTGCGTTTAATCAAATGCTGAGCAACGGGCTCTACCCATTCCGGGTCGATACGCGCAGCAATGCGCCCCCACAGGCGGCTGGTTTCTACCAGTTCCGCCACCATTACCCATTTCGGCGGCTTTTTAAATAAGCCGGAACCGGGGAAAATGGAGAAACGCGCGTTACGTGCGCCGGTATATTCTTGTTTATCGGCATCTTTCATGCCGATATGGGAAAGTAAACCCGTCAGCAACGCAATGTGAATTTCACGATACTCCGCCGGTTCGCTGTTAACCGGAATGCCAAGTTCTTTCACCACCTGGCGCAACTGGGTGTAGATATCCTGCCATTCGCGCACGCGCAGATAGTTGAGATAATCGGTACGACACAGGCGACGGAAGGCGTTAGAAGAAAGCGCCTTTTGCTGCTCGCCAAGATAATTCCACAGATTTACAAACGCGAGGAAGTCGGATTCTTTGTCGTGGAAGCGACGATGTTTTTCGTCCGATGCCTGCTGTTTGTCCATTGGTCGCTCACGCGGATCCTGAATGGAGAGCGCGGACGTGATAATCATCGCCTCACGCACGCAGCCATGTTTCTGCGCTTCCAGCACCATACGCGCCAGACGAGGATCGACAGGCAATTGCGAAAGCTGGCGACCGAGCGGCGTCAGTTTATAGGCGCTGGCCTGTTCATCCGTGGTGATCGCGCCCAGTTCTTCGAGCAGACGCACGCCATCCTGGATATTACGTTTATCCGGTGCTTCGACAAATGGGAACGCGGCGATATCGCCCAACCCCAGCGCGGTCATCTGCAAAATAACCGAGGCCAGGTTAGTACGCAGAATCTCCGGATCGGTAAATTCCGGGCGCGAAAGGAAATCGTCTTCGGAATAGAGACGAATACAGATCCCTTCGGACACACGACCACAGCGGCCTTTACGCTGATTGGCAGACGCCTGCGAAATCGGCTCAATCGGCAAACGCTGCACTTTGGTGCGATAGCTGTAGCGGCTGATACGTGCTGTACCGGGGTCGATAACGTATTTAATCCCCGGTACGGTCAGCGAGGTTTCCGCGACGTTGGTCGCCAGCACAATACGCCGTCCGCTGTGCGACTGGAACACGCGGTTCTGTTCGCTGTTCGAAAGCCGCGCATAAAGCGGCAAGATTTCGGTATGGCGTAAGTTCAGCTTGTTCAGCGCATCGGCGGTATCGCGAATTTCCCGCTCACCACTCATAAAGATCAGAATGTCGCCAGGGCTTTCCTGACTCAGTTCGTCTACGGCGTCAAAAATCGCCTGCAACTGATCGCGCTCGGTGTCATCGGCTTCTTCAACAATCGGGCGATAGCGCACTTCCACCGGATAGGTCCGACCGGAGACTTCGATAATCGGCGCATTATTAAAGTGGCGCGAAAAGCGTTCCGGGTCGATAGTCGCGGAAGTGATAATGATTTTTAGGTCAGGACGCCGCGGCAGCAACTCTTTCAAATAGCCGAGCAGAAAATCGATATTCAGGCTACGTTCGTGCGCTTCGTCAATAATGATAGTGTCGTACTGCATCAGCAGGCGGTCTTGCTGGATCTCCGCCAGCAGGATACCGTCGGTCATCAGCTTGACCATCGTGTTATCACTTACGTGATCGCTGAAACGCACTTTGTAACCGATGCAACCGCCCGGCTCCGTTTTCAGCTCTTCCGCAATACGGTTCGCCACCGTTCGTGCCGCCAGGCGACGCGGTTGGGTATGACCGATCAGCCCTTTAATCCCGCGCCCCAGCTCCATACAGATTTTCGGTAGCTGAGTCGTTTTACCGGAACCGGTTTCCCCGGCGACGATCACCACCTGGTGATCACGAATCGCGTCGAGAATGTCCTGCTTTTTCTGACTAACCGGCAAATTGTCGGGATAAGTGATTTCCGGTCGTGCCGCTTCACGCAGCAGGACTTTCCCTGCCGCCTGGTCAATCTCTTTCGCCATCTCCTGGAAAATGGCCTGTTGTGCATCAGGATTTTTAACCTTCTTAACACCGTGCAGACGGCGAGAAAAACGCTGTCTGTCGCGCAGCATCAGCGAATCCAGCCGCTGCTGCAAGGCCGTAAAGGTCAATTTTTGTTGTTCTGTCATAACGTTAGTGGGCAGTAGGCTGCCTGATTAATTTTCTTTTAAATGATAGATATAGAGTACCACATCGCGGCTTTCTATGCGTTGTTCAATAAATTCGAACATAGGCTTCGATTTATTGCGCTATCTCTGTGGCAGGATTGTGAATAAAGTGTCAGCAAGCAACGGGGCATCGCCCATTCAAACATCTATAAGGAAACACCATGAGCAAGGTATTAGTTCTTAAATCCAGCATCCTGGCAGGGTACTCTCAGTCTAATCAGTTGTCCGATTATTTTGTTGAACAATGGCGCGAAAAGCACTCCGCTGATGAAATCACCGTTCGCGACCTGGCTGCAAATCCGATTCCGGTACTGGATGGCGAACTGGTTGGTGCGCTGCGTCCGAGCGATGCACCGCTGACTCCGCGTCAGCAGGAAGCTCTGGCACTTTCCGATGAGCTGATTGCCGAGCTGAAAGCCCACGACGTTATCGTTATTGCGGCACCGATGTATAACTTCAACATCTCGACTCAGTTGAAAAACTATTTTGACCTGGTTGCACGTGCAGGCGTTACTTTCCGCTATACCGAGAATGGTCCGGAAGGTCTGGTAACGGGTAAAAAAGCCATCGTTATTACCAGCCGCGGCGGGATCCACAAAGATGGACCAACGGACCTGGTGACGCCGTATCTGTCCACGTTCCTCGGCTTTATCGGCATTACTGATGTGAAATTTGTCTTCGCCGAAGGGATCGCATACGGTCCTGAAATGGCAGCGAAAGCGCAGTCTGACGCGAAAGCAGCTATCGACAGTATTGTTGCTGAATAACCGGACACGATCTTGATGTGGACTGTAGATATTCAGTCCACATCTCAATCCGCTTACCTGTTTGCCCATAATTTCAGCATCGCTTTGTGCTCTTCCTTAAGCATAATCCGCGAGCGTCTGGCTCGAATATAACTAATCGCTTCATCAACGGTTTTACAATGTCCGTAACATAACAGCCATGCCGCCACTACCAGCGCACTGCGCGATAATCCCAATGCGCAATGGACCAGAACGCTGCCTTGCTCTTCGCGTAATGTTTCCAACATCGCCACGGCCTGTCGGAGCTCCCCCTCTTCCGGAACCACCAGATCCAACATCGGTACACAAAAATAGAGTCGATCTTTTGTCGCTCGTCCGCGAGGGATTTCAAAGGTGACGTCCAGAACCGCATTCTGTGCCGGAATATGTTGTGGAAACGCCCCTAAATAAACACCAGCCGTAATTTTGCTCACCGGCTCCAGGCGAAGGCAAAACCAACGCATAGACAGCCACATCCCGATGCGCCATGGCAATGTCAGCCAGTAAACGGCAGGCGGGAGTTTCCCTTGACTATCTTTACCTGTTGTTATCGCGCCAAGCCCACCGTACCCACGGCCAATAATGAGTAGCGATAATACTGGCCAACATAACCAGACTGACCACCATAACTGAAGCATTATCATTAGCTCCATCAACACAATGCACGAGCACGCGCCTGCGACATATGGCAGTGCTATTTTGATTCGACGTTGATCAGGTTTCTGATAATTCCAACGACGGTCTACGGGCACCATCCAGTCAATTAACATACCTACCGCCAGCCCTGTGATGACATCAATAAAATGATGCTGCCAGGTCGTCAGCGTCGAAATGGCGATGAGTAAAAACCATCCGCCGCAGACTTTACGCCACCTCACAGCCAGATGCTGACGAAAGTGACGCCAAAGTAGCCAGCAGAGAATAATATGCAGCGAAGGAGACTGGTTATAAGGCAGATCAAACAATTCAAGTTGCGAAAATAACCATCCTGTCACCCCACTCACTTCAGGACGGATAAAACTAAACTTCAGCGGGTAGAGAAAAAAACCGCAGCAGGCCATTACCGTTGCCAGAATAAGCCGGTGGACAAGTCGGCGCTGTTCGAATGTCGAGCTACAAACGAACAGCGAAAATCCATATAAAAGATCCAGACTCCAGTAAGGAACAATAGTCCAGGGAAGAAAAGGGATCGCCGTTTCCCAACCGAATACCTGACTGGGGATATCATGGTTGTTAAGATCCTGAGTCGCGGTGAACTGATTAAGAAACCCATAGGTGAAGAAGAAAAACGGGGCCAGCAACAATAACCAGCCAGCTCCTTGTAGCAATACGTTCCGGCGTTCAGTTATCACGACGCACCGCCATCGAAACCGTAAAAATGCCCCACTCATCAATCCGTTGTGTGCATTTATCAAATCCGGCATCATGCACGAGTGAATCCATCTCCCCTTGAGAACGCACGCGCATTACCCACGGTTTACCATCTTTATGACTGGTTAACACCCCGGCAATCAGCTCCAGTTGTGGGTGCCACGGCTGCCCGGTGTAGATGAGAATGCCACCCGGTTCGATGGCATTGGCAAGACCTGCGAGGGAGTTTTTTACCTGCTCATTTTCGGGAAAAAGCTCATACAGGCCAGAGACAATCGCCAGCGTAGGCCGCGGAGTTAACGTGCTGAGTTCTGCCGGATTAAACGCATCGCCCTGTTCAAAACGCGCCCGACCAGACATTCCCCGTTGGGCAATCATCTCTTGCCCTTGTGCAACATTTACCTCACTGTAATCACGTAACAAAATATCGCTTACGGCAGGCTCGTTTACCAGCGCATCCAGTACATAGCGCCCATGCCCTGCGGCAATGTCAACCACGCGGACGGCTAAACCTTTGGCGTGGAGATCGGCAACGGCTTGTTTAATCAGCATTTGTAAATGGGTTTTGCGCTGGCGAATACCGCGCCAGCCAACACTGTTCAGGTAGATTTTGTCAATTAAGCGCCCGAATGCGTTACTGCCTTGCGGTTGATTTTGATAGACATAATCAAGGGAACTGCCTGAATCAAAGCCGGTGCTCATTCCGAGATGCAGGCCCGCAGAGTGCGCCCCGAACAGTTTCATCGCCTTTCGCATAAAGCGATACGCCAAATCAACCGGCGATAACGGCACGGGTCCACCAGAAAGGAGCCGCCATCGATCCGCTGATGGTCCTGTGCGGTCTTCATGCTGATAATCAAATTTTTGCGACTTGTTAGCATATAAGCGACTAATAAAGCTTTGCATTTTTTCAAATGCCAGCGCCCTGTTCTCTTCACCCAACGTGTCGTGATAAAAGCCTGGCAGCAGATGCAGCTCTTTGAGAGGGCTACGTAAACGCTGATAAAAATCGATCTGCGGTTGGCGATGCACCACATAGTCATCGCCTGATATCAGAAGTTGCGTGGGGAGCGTAATCGCCGCCGCATCGCTAACAATACGTTCAGACGTTTTATAGAGATCGAGCAAGATATTGACGGCAATCGCCCGTGTGATCAGCGGATCATTATTGAAACTCCCCACTCGTTGCCGATCGTGGGTCAGATAACGCCCTTTCACATAGGAATTAATAAAAAACAGACCACGCAGACGATGCCATAACGCCAGCCCAGGACGTGCCAGCGGCACATACAATTTAACCTTAAAGGCCGGAGATGCCAGCACCAGTCCGCGAATAGCAGGCGCATAATCATGAACCCATGTGGCAACCAGCACTGCGCCAACGCTTTGCGCGATCACAACCACCTCTTCCAGTCCAACCTGGCTGTCGCTGGCAGCAAAACGGACAAATTCATCGACATCCTGCACTGAACGCGCAAGAGATGGGCTATAACCACGCGGCCCTGACGTTTTTCCATGCCCTCGGGCATCCCAGGCATAAAAAGCAGTATCTGGCATTGTCAGTTCATCAACGATATGTTGTAGACGACCAGAATGTTCATGGCCACGATGAAATAAGACGATGACCTTTTTCGCACCCGGCTGTAAAGCGGACCAGTGTCGATAAAACAACGCTGTATTATCACTGGTGGTAAAAAAATGTTCCCCAGGGATGCGTGAATTTTCCATTTTCTCTATTTTCCTTCAGTAACAGCAGTAGCGAATAAAATAAAAAAATACCGGAGCGGTGAAAATTAATGAGTCAATCCTGTCAAGGAGTCCGCCATGTCCTGGTAATAGTTTTCCACTATCTTTAACTCCAACATCTCGTTTGATGGCTGACATCACTACATCGCCGCAAAAACCACTAATACCAATTAACAAACCCGCTAATAATGCCTGTAATGTATTTAGCGGTGTCAGTAACGGTCCAATAATCAGTGACACAATCATGGTAGTGATTACGCCCCCCACCAGACCTTCCAGCGTTTTTCCCGGGCTGACTTTGGGGACCACTTTTCTTCTGCCGCAGGATTTCCCCCATAAATACTGTGCAATATCGTTTGACTCGGTTAATGCCAAAAGAAATAACACCAGTAACGCCTCGCCCTGGATATTTATGGTTGGCAACATTAACAACCAGGCGGCATGACTCAATGCGAAAACGGTCATTGTCCAGCCCCAAAAAATGGCGCTCACGGTATGCAGAAAACCGGAGGGGTCCCCCACAAAAACTCGCCAGGTGGCTAATATCAGAAACCCAGCCAAAGGTATAAATAACAGAAACAGCTCAAAGCAATTAAAACCGATAAGCAAATAGTTAAGAGGAATAACCCAATATAACCAACGCGGAAAATGTACGGATATAAGCGTACAATATTCTTTCAATGCCAGAAAACTTATCAGCGCAAAAAACGTCAACGTCATCCAGCGTGGACCTGAAATCACCAGTGAAAAACAAATGACGATGCCCCACCAGGTACGAATACGTAATGTTACTTCATCCCCTTTTCTCTCCGGTAACCGCCATACCAGAAAACGGTTTATCAGCGTTGCTAAAATTAACAACGCGAAGAGTATTGCCAGAGATTTTTCCAGCATTATCTTTCAGCGCTCATAAGGAGCACACTTCGACAACGATTAATCGCAGTCCAGAGAAGCAGAATTGAAGCAATGCTCCATAAAAGATTATTCCATTGCATCCATTGTGGATAAATGGCAATGGCCACCCCCCACAGACCAAATATTAACGCGCGATCGCTTTTGCCAAATGGACCGACATAACTACGAATACCGTTAATCGTCTGCGCGAGTAAACCGCAAAACGCGGTCAATATGGTGCAAAATAACATGAGTATCACGAGTGATGCGTTACTTTCAGGTAAAAATAAAAACGGTAAATAGAGCGCAATATCGGAAATAACATCGCCAGTCTCATTCAAAATCGCCCCAAGACGTGTTTGCTGATTGCACTCACGCGCCAACATGCCATCCAGCGCATTGAGTGCCATACGAATAAAAAGCACAATGGGCAATAGCAGAAACATGTCAGGAGATGGCACTAACGCCAACAACAAACCGGTGAGAAGAGAAAGTGCCAACGCGGCAAGTGTGATCTGATTTGCAGACACTTGCCGCTTATGAAGCCAAAACATCGTCGGCCTTAACAGCGACTGAAAGAGCGGTTTTATCTGGTAGAGCGTCATTATCAATCCTTGATAATTCTGTTTGCGCTATGGTGCATCAATTGCCCTGACAGAGATATCGCAACACGCCGCTTCATTAAAAATTCAGAATATATCAAGGTATTGGGGCTCACTGTCAGGAATGATTATCCCCAAATTAATCAAATAGTTAAAAATATTACGCTGTTATTCAATGCAACTCATCAAGTTTTCTCATCGCTTGTTCCCGTATTGCGCGCGTCTTACCGTTAAGCGCCAGCTGGCGGACTAAATCCAGTTCAGGTTTAACAAGCTCTAACGCCAGCAAAGGATCACGTTTCAGCCTCGCCTTCAATACATCAACTGGGAAACGGGGATTATTCATCGCCATAATCCACCACTCGGGATCAATTTCTGCCGCCAGTGCCGCAGACGGTGTATGGCGATTGTTAAGTGCGCCGAACTTGAGAAATGTAAGATTGCTTTTCGCCAGCGTACTCCACCATATACGATCCGGTTGTTTTGCCAGTTTATCCAGTTGCGCTAACGCATCGGGGTCAAGTGCATAATAAACACGTAACGCTTCGTTAACCTGCGCACGAGAGCTGTTTTCCTGCCTCAGAAAAAACTTCGCCCAAATATCATTGCGTGGCATATTTTGCTGTAATTCCTTGAGGACAACAGCAGGTAAATTATCCCAACTAACTAATGCACTCTCTAAAAAGTCCCAGCCTTCCGAACGTATCAGAGAGGCGGCATTTAATAGCATCTGGTCATCAACTTCACCGTGGCTAATCAGCTCAGACAAAATCATATCAGCGCTGGTTTCATATGCTGCAGAATCTGCTTTCGGATTATTTTTTCGATGCGATAAAGCGCGATGCCAAATTTTTTGTTTCATCGCCGTACTCAGATACTGATTTTTCGCCAAATTACTCCACCCCGCAGGATCGTTGAAACGTGTCAATAACCGTTGTAAAGCGGCGTCAGAGTGAATTACCTGCATATCCTGACAGCAAAAATAGGCAGGAAATTTTTTCTCCATCTTTTTAACAAAATTAAACTGTAAGTTATCTGGCAATGCTAAAAATAACACACGTATTAGATCATCGTCATTCTCGAATTTTTGGTGTAAATATACTGCTATTTTGTCACTCTCTTGTGGCGTCATCCGCAACAATTGACCATGGTGTTTCATCTCTGCCAGCTTTGACGCTAAGCTTGTGACAACATCGTTTGATGAATCGTTCGCCAACTGCATTGCCTGATTGTAGGTGAGTTGTCCTCCAGCACCGACCTGACGAATAGAGGAATCATCACTGCGGATATAGCCATCAATAATGGATTCGGGCAATAACCACGCATCTTTATAAAGCTCCTGAATGATCATATCCCAATCTCTTTTCGCCAGAGTCATGACGATATCCAGAGGGAGATTTTCACGTAGCGCAAGATTCAACGGACCGACACCATCAGGTAGATGACTCATTCGCGTCATTATTTCGACAGAGAGCGGTTCACGGTCGAGCAACCCCAGAACAACAGGCTGGTAACCCAATTGCTGATCGGTCAACTCCAGAATCTCATTGTCAGGCATATATCTCGCCATACTTCCAATCGTTTGTCCATCATTGCTATTAATAAGTTGTTTGCGTAGGTTAGCTGAAATTCCTTTAAGCCTTGGGAGAGTTCGCATTATGGCAAGATCAAATGTCGCAATGTCTCGTCCTTCAAATGCAGCAACTTTGCCTTCATCCAGCATTTGCAATTCCTGCACTAATTCAGGAGAAGGCTTAGGGCGAAACAGAGCTTCTTTTTTCATCTGAATACAGACATTCCCTGCTATGCGAATATTGCTTCGCTTAAAAATTTCTTTCAGAGCATCTTCATCATTTATTAGGCCCCAATAATATGCATCAGGATTTATTATCGTCAGCGCTTTTTTGACATTTTCAGTGTCATTTTTGTCACTCGCACGGACCATGAATTCACTATTTGTCGAAGACGCAACAACAGGTGCAATTATGTCATTGATAAATATCCCACGCGCATTAATACTCCCCTTAATCGTAGACGGATTATCGTAATATGAGTCGATAAATACCAGTCCACTTGCATTTATCGAACCGGTAATTAACAGTGGTGAATCCGTAACTATATTCGTTGCCGTCACGTTACCGAGAATAACCCATGGATTAGAAAGAGAGAAAGTGGAAATATTACCTTTGACTGTCAAATTGCCAAGAACAATCAATTTTTGATTACTCTCTATATTACCGTCTACCACTAAATCGCCACGATGCACTTTCCAGTCCGATGCAGATAAACCGAAGGGGACAAGATTCACGCTACTGTTGATAGCTTGTTCAACTTGTTGTTTATCTTCAGCGGTAGCCGCAGAAAAAAATGGTTCAATATCAACTGCATTTGCAACACATCGAAGGTCCGCCTGTACTGGAAGACTCAGCATAAACAGGGGAAGTAAACCTATCCAGCTGCAAATCCTGGGCTTAAACATATGCACTCCATGCCATTAAAAAAGAAACAAAAGGGAAATACATCTTTCCCTTTTGTATATTCGTTATTCTCGCGAAATACCATCCAACGTAGACAACACTTCCTCAGAAAGTTGCAATTTTTCAGCAGCCATATTCTCCCGTAAATGCGCAACAGAAGATGTCCCTGGGATCAGCAAAATATTCGGTGAACGTTGTAACAGCCACGCCAGCGCCACCTGCATTGGTGTTGCGCCCAGGCTCGCTGCTACATCCGAAAGTGTGGACGATTGCAGCGGCGTAAAGCCCCCAAGCGGGAAGAACGGCACGTAGGCAATGCCATCGCGGGCCAAATCATCAATCATTGCGTCATCAGCACGATGAGCAATGTTGTATTCGTTCTGCACACAGACTATTTCGGTAATCTTACGCGCCTCTGCAACCTGCGTCGGTGTGACGTTGCTCAGGCCAATATGTTTTACCAGGCCTTGTTGTTGCATCTCTGCCAGCACGGTCAGACTGGCTTCAATCGATCCTTCCGCCGGGCCATGACCATCCCCCATCATGACGCGCAGGTTAACCACATCCAGTACGTCCAGGCCGAGATTACGTAGATTATCGTGTACCGCTTTTTGCAGCTCTGCCGGAGAAAATGCGGGCAACCAGGAAGCATCCTCACCACGCCGTGCACCAATTTTAGTGACAATTGTCAGGTCGTCAGAGTAAGGATGTAGCGCTTCGCGGATAATCTGATTGGTGACGTGCGGACCATAAAAGTCGCTGGTATCAATATGATTGACGCCCAATGCCAGCGCCTCGCGCAGCACGGTTATAGCAACGTGGCGATCTCTTGGGGGGCCAAAAACCCCAGGGCCTGCCAGTTGCATCGCGCCATAACCAAGACGGTTAACGGATTTTGTACCGAGAGTAAATGTGTTGCTGCTCATCGCACCCTGCCCTGTAATAAAACGGATTAAGAAAAATCAGTATAGAAACGAAAAGAGATAAATAATGCGAAGGCGTAAACAAGATTACTGGATGAGTTGCTCTATTGTCCTGAAAGACACCAAAACAAAACGCGTAAAGCGCCGCATTCGGCAATAAAAAAACCGCAACCTGTATCAGCGTTGCGGTTTAGGTATCACATGCTAAAAATTAGAACGTCCAGCATCAGGACGTTACTGTTTCGGTCGCAGATTCTCATCAAATACCAGGCGTTTCCTGCCAGGTTCAACTTCCCGCAATGGCTCGACTTGATGTAACGTCTGCTTACAGCGTGTCACCAGCACCTGGTACTCATGCGTACCCTGCTTTTTCCATGCCAACTCCTGCTCACTGAGTTCACGAATCGCTTTCGCCGGGCTGCCGACAATCAGGTAATTAGCTGGCATTTCTGCTTTGGCTTTCACAAATGCGGATGCGCCAACAATGCTGTTCTCGCCAATCACCGCACCGTCTATCACTACCGCGTTCATTCCCACTAATGCATTGCGGCGGATAATGCAGCCGTGAAGGATAGCGCTATGACCAATATGTCCATCTTCTTCCACGACAGTATCCTGCTCGGGAAAACCGTGCATAACGCAATTATCCTGAATGTTCGCGCCATTTTTCACCACGATACGATCAAAATCGCCACGCAGGCTGGCATTTGGCCCAACGTAAACGCCCTTGCCGAGAATAACATCGCCGATCAATACCGCTGTCGGATGAACAAAACTCTCTTGTGGTACAACCGGAGTCAGACCGTCTATCTGATAAATTGGCATAACGCCTCCTGTTCAATATTCAAGCCGCCAAAACGTTGAAAATACAGGCTTCCCGGCGCAGGCAATTCACCGACCGAGGTTTCACCTTTTTCACTAACGAACGCTAAAGCAGCAGGCGCTACGCGCTGATAAAGTTTGCCGATAAAGGTTTGGTAGTCGCGCAATATATCCGTAACCGTCGTCTCGATTTTTGTGCAGATGCGATTCGCCATGCCGCAGATGATGAAAAACTGGCAGGCATCGGCTTTCATTGGGGATTTTCTGACCAGAGTCATTTTTCAACGGTATTTAAGCAACGCTTTGGGATGACGCCAGGCGAGTATCGACGTAAATTCCGCTAACTAATTCGCGTTGCATGTACAGCAACGCGAATTAGTTAAAACAGATATTTGACTATGCATTTTTCAGGGCGAAAGGCAATTTGACAGGAATTTTTGAATATTCACCTTGTTTCCGGAAAATAGAATAATCGCCTTCTCCTGTAGCGTTATCCCGATATTGCGGTTTTGCTATTAAAATTTTCGCACCCATTTACCGTTTATCCCTTGTACATTTTCCCCCGGTTTAGCCCGAGCTACGAGCTTTTGCCCGGCGAGTTTCGCGATATCATCTACCGAGACATTATTTTGCTTTGCCAGTTGTTGGTAACTCGCTTTACGTTCGGCATTAATGTCGTTTACTAATTTCTCTGTTTCAGCATCTGTTTTCAGCGCAACCAGATAACCATAAAATGTTTCCCCTACCCGCCCCTGAGTTCTGGCTTCATCCAGAGTCAATGCCATTACATTGCTGCTTACAAGCCCAACAAGAAACGCACAAAGAAGTAATGTTTTCTTCATCATCGCCTCAGAAAAGATCGCTACGAGTCTCAAGCAGCTCTTCGACATCTTTGTCTGCCTTGATGATGATCTCATGCTCAATTTTAACGTTCATATTGATAGTGATCGGTTCCTTAGGTGCAGCGACTTCAATGCGAGGCGTACAGCCAACCAGCATAAAAGATGACGTCAACGCAGCCAGTAAAATTTTCATTGTTTTTCCTCACACTCTTTTCCTTGCGGACAGTCATTTCCCGGCAGACGTGCGTTCTGCTCCAACCATGCCTGGAGATTATCGCCAAAGCGTAAACTGCGCCACAGCGTAAAAATATTCTCTTCATGATGGTAATTAAGGTTTACCGTACCGCTTTTACCATCAACGCGACTGGTACCTGTAATGTTGGCCTGCATGGTTAATAAACCGAGATTATCTAAGTTAATTTTTGTCGATGAACGGCTAATTTCCATATAGCGCAACCAGTTAATTGCTGAACCCGCAGTCATATTATCTTTTACCACCGCATCAGCAGTGTCTTTATCCAGCCGCAAGGTCATTGGCCCACTATTTGCCAGCCAGCCATCTTTCACTATCCATTTTTCATTGTTTAGCCATAACGGCAATGCACCACTAAATGCCCCGGACATGGCGAATTGTTTCGGATTGACGGCGCTAACCAGTTCGCTGGATGAGAGATTATTCAGCCGCAACAGCGCCGGGTCATGTTGCGGCATGCGTAATTGTTTCATCAGCACGTTACCGCCTAACACATCGACGCTAACATCAGTCAACAGCAATGGTTCTTCTTCTGTCCACGGATAACGCCCTTGCAAATCAGCCGTAATATTTTTCGCTGTCACCAGATTAATCACTTCGGCAATTCGCAACGTAACGGGGCCGCGAGTCCCCAGATGCCAGGCTCCATCAGCAAAACGGAAAGGCAGGACAAAATCGACACCGTTAACCTGATTATCTGGCATCCAGGCACTACCGCCTTTCAACACGCCGTGCCCTCCCGCGCGGAATCCTTGTTCAGGCGCAGCAGAAAATGCAACCTGAGCATACAGTTCACCATCGCGTAAGTTCATCTTCCAGTCGGGTGGCACCAGCGGCTGGAATACAGTCAGTGATTGTTTAGGCCACCAGGCGATACCGCGCAGACGAATACCGTCCCAGCGACCATTTACCCGAACCGGGCCAATCTCACCAGCATGTAAATCGCCTTTAAAGAGGAAATACGTCGGATCGCGCCCATCGACGCTAAATTTTAAGGTTGATGGCGGTAACACACTGCCGCCAGTGAACAGTGTTTGCCCGGCGTCCAGTGACAGCGCGCCGCTGAAGGAGGGATGCTGTGCGTCACGTACCCAGACGACGGGCTTGTCGAGAATTAATCGCGGCTTTTCTACCGTCATCGTACCGTATTGTAACTGGTCGAAACCGGTGGAGAGATCGGTCAGCGTAATCGTGCTGTCATGCCATTCACCCTTTCCTGCGACATCCCAGGTGGCATTCATCGGTGTAAAACTGCCTTTTCCCCAGTAGCGCCACTGCCAGCGGCCAGCGTCAGGGAGAAAATCATTCGCCAGTCCATCCATATGCAGCACGAAATCGCCCAGTTCATTTTCATGCGCCTGCAAAATGGCCTGCAAACGTCCGTCAACACCACGTTGGGTGACTTTTACACCCGCTAAAGGCCAGCGGATTTCATCGATGTCCAGCGAATCGATGACTCTTCCCTTCGAACGTAATAACGCACCTGGCTCAAAGGCCAACGTTGGGTCAGTCAGACTTCCGCTTAGCTGCGCAGGTAAACGGGCATATAAAATGAGGTCCGCCTGTTTCGCTTCACCGGTCAGTTGCAGAGGCAGCTGGCTGTTATCCATGCTTAATTTTCCTGGGCCAAAATTAAGCACCGCGTTGCCCTTACCCGCTTGCCCCTGGGTCAGCACACTCAGTCGTCCGCTGACCAGAGCGTTCTCAAGCCCTGCCTGCCAGTTGTCGACTTTAACACCCAGTCGGCCACTCAAAGGAAAACCTGCATACGGCCAGCTCCAGCGACCATCGCTTACGGTCAATTGTTGGCGAGTAATTTGCCACGGCAGATCGAGCAACGGATCGCCGTTATCCCGTGCCAGCACAATCAATTGCCCGCTATTTTCCTGCAAGTCCAGCTCGGCATCCACCAGTGAAGGCTCCTGCGGCAAGTTTAACGTCGCAGTAGCATGACCACTTACAGGAAGTCCATCCGGCACTAGCGGCATAGTAAATTCCCCCACCAGTTTAACCGGCGGCTGATTTTCAAACGCGACGATATCCAGTTCGCTGACTGTAAGTTGTTGCCCTTTCAGCTGGCCTTGAAATTTAACTTTTTCGCCCTGATAACGCAGTTGCTGGATATCAGAGGTTAACGCGAGAGAGAGTTTTCCCTGCCACTCCTGCCAGGGAGAAAAAATCAGTTTATCGATATTGATCCAGGTGTTAGGCAACATGGCCTGCCACTGCGCGAGGGTTTTTGGAGCGGCAGGCGATTGCTCCGTCTGCGGCAATTTCGCCAGACAAGCAGAATCAAGTTCTACCGTGCCGACGTTCAATAACCAGCGGCTCGGATGTGAAAGGCTGGCGTTGGTGATATGCGCAAGCTGACAATCTCCCACCAGATAACGGAGATCGGGAATGATTAAACCTTTACGCGTAATACGTGGGCTTTCATCTAATGCAATACGTGTCCCGAGCGGTAGCCAGATGCCCGCCAGCGTGGGAACCCACAAGCCGAGCGTCATCAGCAGCGTCAACGGCACAAGAATAATCAGTAATAACAGCGCGAGAACGGCTTTATATTTACCCAGCATGGGTAGTTAATATCCTGATTTAGCGAAAAATTAAGCATTCAATACGGGTATTGTGGCATGTTTAACCGTTCAGTTGAAGGTTGCGCCTACACTAAGCATAGTTGTTGATGAATTTTTCAATATCGCCATAGCTTTCAATTATATTTGAAATTTTGTAAAATATTTTTAGTAGCTTAAATGTGATTCAACATCACTGGAGAAAGTCTTATGAAACTCGCCGTTTATAGCACAAAACAGTACGACAAGAAGTACCTGCAACAGGTGAACGAGTCCTTTGGCTTTGAGCTGGAATTTTTTGACTTTCTGCTGACGGAAAAAACCGCTAAAACTGCCAATGGCTGCGAAGCGGTATGTATTTTCGTAAACGATGACGGCAGCCGCCCGGTGCTGGAAGAGCTGAAAAAGCACGGCGTTAAATATATCGCCCTGCGCTGTGCCGGTTTCAATAACGTCGACCTTGACGCGGCAAAAGAACTGGGGCTGAAAGTAGTCCGTGTTCCAGCCTATGATCCAGAAGCCGTTGCTGAACACGCCATCGGTATGATGATGACGCTGAACCGCCGTATTCATCGCGCGTATCAGCGTACTCGTGACGCCAACTTCTCTCTGGAAGGTCTGACCGGCTTTACTATGTATGGCAAAACGGCAGGCGTTATCGGTACCGGTAAAATCGGTGTGGCGATGCTGCGCATTCTGAAAGGTTTTGGTATGCGTCTGCTGGCGTTCGATCCGTATCCAAGTGCGGCGGCACTGGAACTCGGTGTGGAGTATGTCGATCTGCCAACCCTGTTCTCTGAATCAGACGTTATCTCTCTGCACTGCCCGCTGACACCGGAAAACTACCATCTGTTGAACGAAGCCGCCTTCGATCAGATGAAAAATGGCGTGATGATCGTCAATACCAGTCGCGGTGCATTGATTGATTCTCAGGCGGCAATTGAAGCGCTGAAAAATCAGAAAATTGGTTCGTTGGGTATGGACGTGTATGAGAACGAACGCGATCTGTTCTTTGAAGACAAATCCAACGACGTGATCCAGGATGACGTGTTCCGTCGTCTGTCTGCCTGCCACAACGTGCTGTTTACCGGGCACCAGGCATTCCTGACAGCAGAAGCACTGACCAGTATTTCTCAGACTACGCTGCAAAACTTAAGCAATCTGGAAAAAGGCGAAACCTGCCCGAACGAACTGGTTTAATCTTGCCGCTCCCCTGCATTCCAGGGGAGCTGATTCAGATAATCCCCAATGACCTTTCATCCTCTATTCTTAAAATAGTCCTGAGTCAGAAACTGTAATTGAGAACCACAATGAAGAAAGTAGCCGCGTTTGTTGCGCTAAGCCTGCTGATGGCGGGATGTGTAAGTAATGACAAAATTGCTGTAACCCCAGAACAGTTACAGCATCATCGCTTTGTGCTGGAAAGCGTAAACGGTAAGCCCGTGACCAGCGATAAAAATCCGCCAGAAATCAGCTTTGGTGAAAAGATGATGATTTCCGGCAGCATGTGTAACCGCTTTAGCGGTGAAGGCAAACTGTCTAATGGTGAACTGACAGCCAAAGGGCTGGCAATGACCCGTATGATGTGCGCTAACCCGCAGCTTAATGAACTCGATAACACCATTAGCGAAATGCTGAAAGAAGGTGCACAAGTGGATCTGACCGCGAACCAGTTAACGCTGGCGACCGCGAAACAGACATTAACTTATAAGCTGGCGGATTTAATGAATTAATAGCTGCCACAGCTCCCGGCGGCAAGTGACTGTTCGCTACAGCGTTTGCCGTTGGGTAATGCACACATCCCAATCGCCGTACCATCCAGTTGACGGGCAACAGAAAGCGAACCGCCGATCATTGCACAATTTGCTTCTCCACTACTGGACATCGACGCTTTTAAACCTGGCGCTACGTGCGCCGCAGTCGCCTGCTGAACAGGTTCACTACTACACGCCGACAACAATAAAGCGGCACACCCTACCCAAAACGCTGCTCGCATCTTTTCTTCCTCTGATCTTCAAGCCAAACGACACCGCCATAAATAATAGGCAGCACAGAGGGCGACGTCGAGAGCTGTCCTGCGCGTTGCCCCGCATTTTTACTTTTTTATGGCTATTTTTTTGCCCTCTGTTTGATCAAAACATTCATTACGCTGATGTGGGGGACACAAAAGCGAAAATGCAGAAGAAAGCCATTTGCTAAAATTGAAAGATAACTACTGGGCGCGCAGCAATTTCGTGCGCCCCTCATTTGCGCAATGTAAGGGTGTCATATGATTACTATTGACGGTAATGGCGCGGTTGCTTCGGTGGCGTTTCGCACCAGTGAAGTTATCGCCATCTACCCTATTACCCCCAGTTCCACGATGGCAGAACAGGCTGATGCATGGGCCGGAAACGGCTTGAAAAACGTCTGGGGAGACACACCACGCGTGGTTGAAATGCAGTCGGAAGCGGGTGCTATCGCTACCGTGCATGGCGCTTTGCAGACGGGTGCCCTTTCAACATCGTTTACGTCATCGCAGGGTTTGCTGCTGATGATCCCGACGCTGTACAAACTGGCAGGCGAACTCACACCGTTTGTCCTGCATGTAGCGGCACGTACCGTTGCCACACATGCACTCTCTATTTTTGGCGATCATTCCGACGTCATGGCTGTGCGCCAGACGGGTTGCGCGATGTTGTGTGCGGCAAACGTCCAGGAAGCGCAAGACTTTGCTCTCATTTCGCACATCGCGACGCTGAAAAGCCGCGTGCCATTTATTCATTTCTTTGATGGTTTCCGCACGTCCCACGAAATCAATAAAATTGTCCCGTTGGCCGATGACACGATTCTTGATCTCATGCCGCAGGCCGAAATTGATGCTCATCGCGCCCGGGCACTCAACCCGGAACATCCGGTGATCCGCGGTACGTCCGCCAATCCTGACACTTATTTCCAGTCTCGCGAAGCCACCAACCCATGGTACAACGCGGTCTATGACCATGTTGAACAGGCGATGAATGATTTCTCTGCCGCGACAGGTCGTCAGTATCAGCCGTTTGAGTATTACGGGCATCCGCAAGCGGAACGGGTGATTATCCTGATGGGCTCTGCCATTGGCACCTGTGAAGAAGTGGTTGATGAATTGCTAACCCGTGGCGAAAAAGTCGGCGTGCTGAAAGTTCGCCTGTACCGTCCCTTCTCCGCCAAACACTTGCTACAAGCTCTGCCGGGATCCGTACGCAGCGTGGCGGTACTGGACAGAACCAAAGAACCCGGTGCCCAGGCAGAACCGCTCTATCTGGATGTGATGACCGCACTGGCAGAAGCCTTTAATAATGGCGAGCGCGAAACCCTGCCCCGTGTCATTGGTGGGCGCTATGGTCTTTCATCCAAAGAATTTGGCCCGGACTGTGTACTGGCGGTATTTGCCGAGCTCAACGCGGCTAAACCGAAAGCGCGCTTTACGGTTGGTATTTACGATGATGTGACCAATCTGTCACTGCCGTTGCCGGAAAACACCCTGCCAAACTCGGCGAAACTTGAAGCCTTGTTTTATGGCCTTGGTAGTGATGGCAGCGTTTCCGCGACCAAAAACAATATCAAGATTATCGGTAATTCCACGCCGTGGTACGCACAGGGCTATTTTGTTTACGACTCCAAAAAGGCGGGCGGCCTGACGGTTTCTCACCTTCGCGTGAGCGAGCAGCCGATTCGTTCCGCTTATCTCATTTCCCAGGCTGATTTTGTTGGCTGCCACCAGTTGCAGTTTATCGATAAATATCAGATGGCTGAACGTTTAAAACCTGGCGGCATTTTCCTGCTCAACACGCCGTACAGCGCAGATGAAGTATGGTCGCGCTTGCCGCAGGAAGTTCAGGCCGTGTTAAACCAGAAAAAAGCGCGCTTCTATGTGATTAACGCGGCGAAAATCGCCCGCGAATGTGGTCTGGCGGCCCGTATTAATACCGTCATGCAGATGGCTTTTTTCCATCTGACGCAAATTCTGCCTGGCGATAGCGCCCTCGCAGAATTGCAGGGTGCGATTGCCAAAAGTTACAGTAACAAAGGTCAGGATCTGGTGGAACGCAACTGGCAGGCTCTGGCGCTGGCACGTGAATCCGTAGAAGAAGTTCCGCTGCAACCAGTAAATCCGCACAGCGCCAATCGACCGCCAGTGGTTTCCGATGCCGCCCCTGATTTCGTGAAAACCGTAACCGCGGCGATGCTCGCCGGGCTTGGTGATGCCCTCCCCGTTTCGGCGCTGCCGCCAGACGGCACCTGGCCGATGGGCACCACGCGCTGGGAAAAACGCAATATCGCCGAAGAGATCCCCATCTGGAAAGAGGAACTCTGTACCCAATGTAACCACTGCGTCGCTGCTTGCCCACACTCAGCTATTCGCGCAAAAGTGGTACCGCCTGAAGCGATGGAAAACGCCCCTGCCAGCCTGCATTCGCTGGATGTGAAATCGCGTGATATGCGCGGGCAGAAATATGTCTTGCAGGTGGCTCCGGAAGATTGCACCGGTTGTAACCTGTGCGTCGAAGTTTGCCCGGCGAAAGACCGTCAGAATCCAGAGATTAAAGCCATCAATATGATGTCGCGCCTGGAACATGTCGAAGAAGAGAAAATCAATTACGATTTCTTCCTCAACCTCCCAGAAATCGACCGTAGCAAACTGGAACGTATTGATATTCGTACATCGCAGCTGATTACACCTCTGTTTGAATATTCAGGTGCTTGCTCCGGTTGTGGCGAGACGCCGTATATTAAATTGCTGACTCAGCTCTATGGCGACCGGATGTTGATCGCTAACGCCACCGGCTGTTCTTCAATTTATGGCGGTAACCTGCCCTCTACACCGTATACTACCGATGCCAACGGTCGTGGACCGGCATGGGCGAACTCGCTGTTTGAAGATAACGCCGAATTTGGCCTTGGTTTCCGCCTGACGGTCGATCAACACCGTGTCCGCATACTGCGTCTGCTGGATCAATTTGCCGATAAAATCCCGGCGGAATTACTGACTGCGTTGAAATCAGACGCCACGCCAGAGGTTCGTCGTGAACAGGTTGCAGCTTTACGCCAGCAACTCAACGATGTTGCCGAAGCACATGAACTGCTACGTGACGCAGATGCACTGGTAGAAAAATCAATCTGGCTGATTGGTGGCGACGGCTGGGCTTACGATATCGGCTTTGGCGGTCTGGATCATGTATTGAGTTTGACGGAAAACGTCAACATTCTGGTGCTGGATACGCAATGCTATTCCAACACCGGTGGTCAGGCGTCGAAAGCGACACCGCTGGGTGCAGTAACTAAGTTTGGCGAGCACGGCAAACGTAAAGCGCGTAAAGATCTTGGCGTCAGTATGATGATGTACGGTCATGTTTATGTGGCGCAGATATCTCTTGGTGCACAGCTGAACCAGACAGTGAAAGCGATTCAGGAAGCAGAAGCGTATCCGGGGCCATCGCTGATCATCGCTTATAGCCCCTGTGAAGAGCATGGTTACGATCTGGCACTCAGTCACGACCAGATGCGCCAACTCACTGCTACCGGCTTCTGGCCGCTATATCGCTTTGATCCGCGTCGTGCCGATGAAGGCAAACTGCCGCTAGCGCTGGATTCACGCCCGCCGTCAGAAGCACTGGAAGAAACGTTACTTCACGAGCAGCGTTTCCGTCGTCTGAATTCGCAGCAGCCAGAAGTGGCAGAACAGTTATGGAAAGATGCTGCAGCTGATTTGCAAAAACGCTATGACTTCCTGGCACAAATGGCCGGAAAAGCGGAAAAAAGCAAAACCGATTAAATGCTCTGGATAAGAATCATCCAATTCTAAAAAAAAGCCCGGACGACTGTTCGGGCTTGTCTTTTTATATGTTGGAAAATCAGTAGCAACGCAATGGCCCAACAGAAAATAAAATCTGTGACAATAAAGGCATATAACCCGCGCAGAATAACGTATAGCAAATTAAAAGTATAATTTTTATTTTGTATGTATTATCTTCAATACATTCACCAGACTTATTATCATTTCAGAAGAATTATTTGATTAAGGTTTTACTTAAGGCGTAACAAATGATATTTATCGGCTAACTGAACTTCTCCTTTAGGATGCTTTCACTCCCCAAAATGGGGATGAAAAGGCAAATAAAATAACTAAAGGATTTATTCAATGAAAAGCAAAGTACTGGCACTTTTAATTCCTGCCCTGCTCGCCGCAGGTGCTGCACATGCAGCCGAAGTTTATAATAAAGACGGCAACAAATTAGATCTGTATGGCAAAGTTGATGGCCTGCATTATTTTTCTGATAATGCCAATAGTGATGGTGATCAAACTTATGTGCGTTTTGGTTTTAAGGGTGAAACGCAAATCACGGATCAACTGGTTGGGTATGGCCAGTGGGAATATAACGTGCAGGCTAATGGCTCTGAAGGTGATAAAGGTGATTCCTGGACTCGTCTTGCTTTTGCCGGTCTGAAATTTGGTGAATTGGGTTCATTCGACTATGGTCGTAATTATGGCGTAATGTACGACATCGAAGGCTGGACCGATATGCTACCGGAATTCGGTGGTGACTCTTATACCAAAGCCGATAACTATATGACCGGTCGAGCCAATGGCGTAGCAACCTATCGTAATACTGATTTCTTCGGTCTGGTTGATGGTCTGAATTTTGCGTTACAGTACCAGGGCGCGAATGAAAACCAGGTCACCCATGAGCAAGAAGGTACCGCAAACGGTGGTGATCGAAACATTAAGAACGCCAATGGCGACGGTTTTGGCATCTCCACTACCTACGACTTAGGTATGGGCATGAGTTTTGGTGCCGCCTATACCAGCTCCGATCGCACTAACCAGCAGGCTGAATTCTCTACCGCAAAAGGCGATAAGGCTGACGCCTGGACTGCCGGGGCAAAATACGATGCTAACAATATCTACCTGGCGACCATGTATTCTGAAACGCGTAACATGACACCTTACGGTGATTCAACAAATACGATTGCCAACAAAACCCAGAACTTTGAAGTTACTGCGCAGTATCAGTTCGATTTTGGGCTGCGTCCGGCAGTCTCTTTCCTGATGTCTAAAGGCAAGGATTTGGTCGGTACCGACGGTGATAAAGATCTGGTTAAATACGCCGATGTTGGCGCGACTTACTATTTCAACAAAAATATGTCCACCTACGTTGACTATAAAATCAACCTGTTGGATGAAGATGACAGCTTCTACGCTGCCAACGGCATCTCTACCGATGATATTGTCGCTTTAGGTCTGGTTTATCAGTTCTAAATCCTCCTGCCCGCTGTTATGGCGGGCTTTTTCTGCTTATTCTCCCTCCTTTGATCTAAATTAAAAATGTGAACTCCGTCATTACACAAAAAGTGTCATCTGGCGTTACACTTTATGCGGATACTAAAACAGGAGGTTTTATGAACAGAACGATTCTTGTCCCTATCGATATTTCCGATTCAGAATTAACTCAACGCGTGATTAGCCACGTTGAGGCAGAGGCAAAGATTGATGATGCAGAGGTTCATTTCCTGACGGTAATACCTTCACTGCCCTACTATGCCTCTCTGGGTTTAGCGTATTCCGCAGAATTACCGGCAATGGATGACCTGAAAGCGGAAGCTAAATCGCAACTGGAAGAGATCATTAAAAAATTTAAACTGCCAACCGACAGAGTGCATGTCCATGTTGAGGAAGGCTCGCCCAAAGACCGCATTCTGGAATTGGCGAAGAAGATCCCCGCTCATATGATCATCATTGCTTCCCATCGACCGGATATCACCACTTATCTGCTCGGTTCTAACGCCGCAGCTGTAGTGCGTCACGCAGAGTGCTCCGTGCTGGTTGTGCGCTGACACTAACGCCCGCACATTGCTGCGGGCTTTTTGATTCATTTCGCAAATGTGCTGACATTTTCCCCTCTAATCCGTACCATACACGCCACAGTTTTTATATCAGATTTCTTATGCTGGGCGTTCCGGCATGACGCATACTCTTCTGATGCCATATAACGAATTGAGTCGCTTTTAAATGTCGCAAAATCAAGAAATTAGTAAGAAAGAACAATACAACCTGAACAAGTAAGGGCAAAAATCACAACTATCTGACTCATAAGTATTTTATTTATTTTTCAATATGTTAAACATTATCAGCGACAACAATAAGCTACGATAATCCACTCTTTTTTTGCCCCTTTTTTGCCCCTTCTACAGCGTTTTGCCACATTTTTGCCATCAAAAATTTTCCTCATAAAGTCATTTCAAAGCCTAATAGCTGCCCTGCTTTTTTCCTCAATACCATGTCGCCAGCAGGAAACAACCTAATCCCTGTTTTGGGCCCCAAAGTTGTTAATGATAATCATTTTCATTTTGTATAGGTTGTGCTATAAAACATAGCCGTTGCTATGTTTGTTCTAATTTTGCTCACTATAGGTACTAAATTATGCACTCAATAAAAAAAGTAACCATGCTCTTGGGGTGCCTCGCCCTCACCTGCTCGATCGCATTTCAGGCAAGTGCAACTGAAAAATTCAAGGTCATTACAACATTTACCATCATCGCGGATATGGCCAAAAACGTGGCTGGAGATGCTGCAGAAGTCTCATCCATAACCAAGCCCGGTGCAGAAATTCATGAGTATCAGCCTACCCCTGGCGATATTAAACGTGCGCAGGGGGCACAACTGATCCTCGCCAATGGTATGAATCTGGAATTGTGGTTCCAACGCTTTTACCAGCATCTCAATGGGGTTCCAGAAGTAATTGTCTCTTCGGGTGTGACGCCAGTAGGGATCACCGAAGGCCCCTATGAGGGCAAACCTAACCCCCATGCATGGATGTCGCCAGATAATGCTCTGATTTACGTCGATAATATTCGTGATGCGTTGATAAAATACGATCCCGCTAATGCACAAACCTACCAACGTAATGCCGATACTTATAAAGCCAAGATTACCCAAACCCTTGCCCCCCTGCGTAAGCAGATTACGGAACTCCCTGAGAATCAGCGGTGGATGGTCACCAGTGAAGGGGCTTTTTCTTATCTCGCACGCGATTTGGGGCTAAAAGAGCTTTATCTGTGGCCGATTAATGCCGATCAACAAGGAACACCGCAACAGGTACGTAAGGTTGTTGATATAGTTAAGAAAAATCATATCCCGGCAGTCTTTAGCGAGAGTACGATTTCCGATAAACCAGCGCGTCAGGTTGCGCGTGAAACCGGCGCACACTACGGCGGTGTGCTCTATGTCGATTCCCTTAGCACAGAAAACGGCCCGGTACCGACGTATATCGACCTTCTTAAGGTTACTACCAGTACGCTGGTACAGGGAATTAAAGCCGGGAAAAGGGAGAAATAATGATGCAATCTGCAGGCATTGTCGTTAATGATGTTACTGTCACCTGGCGTAACGGGCACACAGCACTGCGCGATGCATCCTTCACAGTACCAAGTGGATCTATTGCCGCTCTGGTTGGGGTAAACGGTTCCGGAAAATCGACGTTGTTTAAAGCGATTATGGGATTTGTGCGTCTGACCAGCGGAAAGATATCTGTTCTGGGTATTCCCACGCGACAGGCGTTACAGAAAAACCTGGTTGCCTACGTCCCTCAGTCAGAAGAGGTTGACTGGTCATTTCCTGTACTGGTGGAAGATGTGGTGATGATGGGCCGCTATGGGCATATGGGTATGTTGCGTATCGCCAAAAAGAGGGATCGTCAAATTGTCACCGATGCGCTGGAACGTGTCGATATGGTGAATTTTCGCCATCGACAAATCGGCGAGCTTTCCGGTGGACAAAAGAAACGCGTCTTTCTGGCGAGAGCGATTGCACAGCAGGGTGATGTGATCCTGCTGGATGAACCTTTTACTGGCGTTGATGTGAAAACCGAAGCCAAAATCATCAGCCTGTTGAGGGAGTTACGCGCGGAAGGCAAAACGATGCTTGTCTCAACACACAATCTCGGATCCGTCACGACATTTTGCGATTATACGGTCATGGTCAAAGGCACCGTCCTGGCAAGCGGGCCGACAGACACCACTTTTACAGCCGAGAACCTGGAGCTGGCTTTTAGCGGCGTACTGCGCCATGTCACACTTAACGGCTCGGAAGAAAGCATTATTACTGACGATGAACGCCCTTTTGTGGCTCATCGACCGTCAGCGGTGCAGAGGGAAGAAAGATGAACGTGCTACTGGAACCCTTCAGCTATGAATATATGCTCAATGCGATGTGGGTCTCGGCGATGGTCGGCGGTCTCTGCGCTTTCCTGTCATGCTATCTGATGCTAAAAGGCTGGTCGCTGATTGGCGATGCGTTGTCGCACTCTATTGTCCCGGGTGTTGCGGGAGCATATATGCTGGGGCTTCCGTTTTCTCTGGGAGCCTTCTTTTCCGGCGGACTGGCTGCGGGCAGCATGCTGTTTCTTAACCAACGCACCCGCTTAAAAGAAGATGCCATCATCGGCCTGATCTTCTCATCCTTTTTTGGCCTGGGGCTGTTTATGGTGTCATTGAACCCGACATCTGTGAACATTCAGACCATCGTCCTGGGCAATATTCTGGCAATCGATCCGGCGGATATCCTGCAACTCACTATCATTGGCATTCTCTCGATCATCGTGCTTTTTTTCAAATGGAAAGATCTTATGGTGACCTTTTTCGACGAGAATCACGCCCGTGCTATTGGATTGCATCCGGGCAGATTAAAACTCCTCTTCTTCACCCTGCTGTCGGTTTCGACCATTGCGGCGCTGCAAACGGTTGGGGCCTTTCTGGTGATCTGTCTGGTGGTGACTCCCGGTGCAACAGCATGGTTGTTAACCGATCGTTTTCCCCGCCTGCTCATGATTGCTGTAACTATTGGCAGTGTAACCAGTTTCCTCGGCGCGTGGGTCAGTTACTTTCTGGACGGCGCGACAGGTGGAATCATCGTGGTGGCGCAGACACTGCTGTTTCTTTTAGCATTTGTCTTTGCGCCCACCCATGGGCTTTTGGCAAATCGTCGGCGTGCGCATAAGGCGCTGGAGGATCGCTCATGATGGCATTATTACTGGAGCCACTGCAGTTCACCTTTATGAGTCACGCACTGCTGATTTCACTGGTAGTTTCCATACCCTGTGCGCTGCTGTCGGTCTTTCTGGTCCTGAAAGGTTGGGCACTGATGGGTGACGCGATGAGTCATGCGGTTTTTCCTGGCATCGTGCTTGCCTGGATTCTGGGGTTACCTTTGGCTACAGGGGCATTCGTCGCCGGAGTATTCTGCGCGGTGGCGACGGGATACCTGAAAGACAACAGCCGAATCAAGCAAGATACAGTGATGGGGATTGTTTTTTCTGGCATGTTTGCCGCAGGTCTGATCTTGTATATTGCAGTCAAACCAGACGTACATCTTGACCATATTCTTTTCGGCGACATGCTCGGGATAACCATCGGCGATATAATCCAGACGATGATTATTGCCGGGCTGGTTACACTTGTTATTAGCGTAAAATGGCGGGATTTTTTGCTGTTCAGCTTTGATTATCAACAGGCGCAGGTAAGCGGTTTGCATACGAGATGGCTGCATTATGGGCTGCTGTGCATGGTCTCTCTGACCATTGTGGCGACGCTGAAAGCGGTAGGTATCATTCTCTCCATTTCTCTGCTCATTGCGCCTGGCGCCATTGCGGTACTCCTGACACAACGCTTTCATATTGCGCTCCTACTGGCGACTGGCATATCGGTAATAGTGTCAATGACTGGTGTCTGGCTGTCCTTTTTTATCGACAGCGCACCAGCTCCGACGATTGTCGTCTTATTCGCGGTCGTGTTCATCATGACGTTTACCGTTACCAGCATCAACGCACGCACAAAGGGAAACTCCCATACACAGGATCTGTTATCACCCAATTAGCACAACATCCGAGGACAGCATCGTCCGCCGGCCTACAGAAGTCCGGAAAGCCATGGAAGGTCGTTGGGAGGAGGTACGAATTCTATCATGCAAAAAATACGTAAAATCGATAACGCCTAGAAATCATTCAATACCCGCACTATCGAAAGTTCACCAGTTAGCCGCAGCACGTTTTTGCATACAACGAGTCTGCGGTTTCATTTTCCCCCGCAGAAATTTCTTGTACAAATTAGATACGTTAACATCACAGTGATAGCCACCTTTTAGCGAGGAATTTCTGATGAAATTAATCGTCCGATCTGCAACGATTGTTCCTAGGTCAGTTTGGGTCGCCAACTCCAATTCGCCACTGTACCCGAGCGGTTTCTAGTCCGACTTTTGTTCGCACAACTATCAGTTCACGCTCCATTTTATTTGGAGTCACATACCATAACACCAAAATACCCATTGGTGTACTGGAATCAATTGAATAGGTCAGATTATGAAGGTTAATACAACGCTCTCATAACTCCGGCACTCGCAAGAAAAAATACCGCATACGCACACACACGTTCAAACCTTCGTACGATAACAATCAAATTTAACTGAACCATAGGGCTGAAAAAGATGATTTTTATGTCTGTGATTCACATCTCACTTTTTTGAGTTAAAAGTTTGACAGTTCTTTTCAACTCTGTTGTATTGCCTACACGATAATTATCCACCTCCTTCCATTTAAATGGAGTTTTTTTCATTCTTTTAATTTATTCATGGTGATAAATAATGAAACCACAAGCTGTTATTCACAGAAAGAATATACTTTTCTTTACTATTGGCCTATCGCTGCTGACTATTATGGGCATTCTAGGTGTGGACACTTATTTGCCTTCAATTCCTGACATCGCAAAAGAATTTAGACAAAACATCCCGTCCATGCAATTGTCTATCATGGTTTATACCCTTTGTATAGGTTTTGGACAGCTAATTTTTGGCCCATTATCTGATTCTATTGGTCGTCGAAGAATTATGCTTTCAGGTGCTATTATTTATTGTGTGACAACATATTGCCTCACACTCTCGACCGGATTGGGTACGTTTCTTACAATACGCATCATACAGGGGCTTTCTATATCAATAACTCTGGTTACAGCAATTAGTGCCGTTCGTGATGTAACACGCGGTTCAGTGGCTGCTACACTGTACGCTATTATCATAACTATTGAAGGTGTCGTGCCTATTGCTTCTCCACTGCTGGGAGGAATAATTAATGATGTATGGGGATGGCGTGCAATTTTTCTAATGATATTAGGATATTCTGTTGTAACATTAACGTATGTCTATTTTAACTTCCCTGAAACACTCAGTCATAAAAAACGGATTACATATTCACTAAAATCATCATTTCTTACGTACAAAGAGATAAGTAAGCAACCAAGATTTTATCTACCTTGCCTTTCTCTTGGACTTTCATTCTCTCTAATTTATTGTTATGTCACAGCTTCCCCATTTATTTTGATGGTTAAGTATGGATACTCATCTACGCAATTTGGTGTTATCTCATCAATTATTGGAGGATTCCTTCTACTGGGAGCAGCACTATCAGGTAAACTACTTAAGAAGCGGTCTGCACCACAAATTTTGAGTTTATGGCTGAAGCTCATTGCTTCATTTATCGTATTGTACACTCCGCTAATAATATTCGTTCATCATGTCAATGTTTTTATATTATTCTTCATTGTTTTGATGTTTGCCGGAGGTATGTTCGAATCACTTTATACTTACCTAACTATGTCCAGCCAACGTACCAGTCTGGGTGCCACATCTGCGTTAATGGGGGCCGCTTCTCTGGTGATTCCTTCAGTGATCGGCGGAATTGGTAGCTTTTTAATTGAACGAAATATCACCATTTGGATTGTTTACTTACTTTCAATTATTCTAATCATGATCTTTATGTTAAGAAAGTATCGAAGATTTACAGCAGCCTAGCAGGCTGAATAAGAGCAGATCAAATTATATATAACTGTTAACAATAAGGTAAGTGAACGGAAGATACAGTAATAGCTATCAACATCACACGCATGCCCAGGCAACTGGATTACATAACTATGTTTTTTGTAACTGGTTAGATTCTTCCGTTCAGCATTTATATTGTAAAAATAGCGCTCCCATATAGAACTATATTTTTACCCTATAGGTGCAGCTGGCCACTCGATATCCGGCACTAAGGAAGTGCCAACACGACATCAGCAAGACCCGATATTTCTTCCATGCCGCCAGCAACGATGTTAAGGTTAAATTAATTATAACAAATATAATATAATTCCATCTTCGCATTAAATTTTAACCTTTAATCTCCACACGGAACAAGTTGCATGGGTGACTATATTAAGAAAACTTATAACAAATAGAAAATATTTACATTATAAACAAACCTAAAGTCATTGACTCTAAGATAATTCTGATCTATCGTTTTGGTAATTAACGTTACTTAGCAATCTTTCGAAATGAAGATACAAAGCAAATTAATTATCTTATTAAACATTATTTTTGCACTAATACTCTTTAAACTTTTAGCTCAAAAGTTTGGTTTATACACCTTATTTTAAGATAAACAATATAGATAACATTAACGCTTTACAATGAACGACTTACACTATACTCAAAAAATATTATTTACTTATCTTCCCTATTGCTATAAGTTAACATAGTGGCTTATGCCACTCTACTTTCATCATATTTTGTACGTTTATGTACTCGCCATGAAACTCTTTCATGGCGCTTTCTTATTCTCAATCCATAATCGTACTCTCTATCCTATTGCAAATCACGCCTCAACAAACTCATAACACATTTAAGTGATTATTAATAACTTACTCAAAAACAGATATTATTCACAGGTGATGAGTTCTAATGAATTACACTTCGGTGCTGCTGGCCAATCAACATCAGGTGCAGTTGATGTATCAACACGGTTCAGCAACACCCGATACTTCTTCCATGCTGCCAGCAACGACGCCTCTTCTTCCTTTGCGATCTCCAGATCCACAGCATCCTGAAGCGGCGCTATATGCTCACTGGCTACCTGCATCAGGCTGTTTTTTGTTTCTTCCGCCTCCCGGATCCGGAACAGTTTTTCTGCTTCCGTATCCTTCACCCAGGCTGTGCCGTTCCACTTCTGAAACTCCCCTTCCGGGGATAACCAGGTAACATTTTCCGGTAATGAGCCGAGTTCAGAAATAAATAACGCGTCCCCTGATGCCACGTCATAAACTGTTTTACCCCGATGGTCTTCAACAAGATGCCACGATGCCTCATCACTGTTGAAAACAGCCACGAAGCCTGCCGGAATATCTGGCGGTGCAATATCGGTACTGTTTGCTGGCAGACCTGTATGAGGCGGAATATATGCGTCACCTTCACCAATAAATTCATTAGTTCCGGCCAGCAGATTATAAATTTTTATGGTCCGTGGTTGTTCACTCATTCTGAATGCCATTATGCAAGCCTCACAATATAGTTAAATGCGATGTTTTTGACGGTGTTTTCCGCGTTACCAGCAGCGTTAACGGTGATGGTGTGTCCATGTGAACCAATCGCAACGGAGTGCGTATGAGCACCAATACCGACAGTATGTGCATGTGCGCCTGCGCTTGCAGCAGTGCCGGACAGCGAGTGGGTATGAGCACCATCTGATGATGTCTTCCCTGCATTACGAGTCTGGCCACTACCGCTTGTTGTGCTCATAATCCCCGCGCTTAGATTTGAAATCGCGGTATAACCATTAGGGAAAATGCTCGTGTTCGTGCCACCAAATGCACCGGAACTCTTGTGTTGGTGCGCACCGGCACTATTTGCAGTCCCGCTAATACTATGGGTATGCGCCCCGGTGTTATTCGTGGATTTGGTTCCGTAATCAAACGACGATGTGTTTTTCGTCCCCAAATCCGTACTGGATGCGCTGGCGCTGTGGGTGTGCGATTTAATGCCGTCCTGTTCCTGAGACAATACGGCACGACCACTGGCGGGTTTGCCCTTAATCGTCCAGCCACGCATATCAGGGATCACGCCTGACGGATAAGCGGCTGCAAGTTTCGGGTATGCAGATTTGTCAAAAGTCTGCCCCTGCATCAGGGTATAGCCAGACGGAACGGTATCTGATGGCCACGGGATTGGTGCGCCAGGCGGATAAAACTGCTCTGATGGCGTATAGAGTGAATAAACTGTACCGTCCGTTAACCCTTCCGGCTTATTAGCAGAATATGCTGGTGACGTATGAATCGTCACGCTGGCATTACTGGTATAATCCCATTGAATATTTACACCAGTCGCATAATTTCCAATTGCAACGTAAATATCGTAAGTATCACCAGATGTATTGACCCAGGCAAAATTTGTAAACCCTGTCGATGTGCGCTGCCATAAAGCACCAGTAATCCCCTTCGGATTACCATTACCTGCACGCAAAACAAGTTCAGATATACCTGCCTGTTGAGGTGACCCCACGTTAAATCCCGCGCCACCAATCAACGTAATTGAAACAACAGAACTCGCCTGTGGCATGGTTACCGTTGCTAATTTGAACCAACCAGCACCACCGCTGAATGACATTGTTGTTGAGTTAAGCGTACCAATATCTTTCGGCGTCAGTGTTATATCCGCTGAAAGCGCCTTACCATTCACCTTACGGGCAGAAGGTACCCGACCATTCGCATTATCATTAGCTGCTTTCACTGCTTTCGGTGTCGCGGCAAGCGTTTCAGATGCGCTGTTGGTTGCACTACTGAGCTGGACAATTCCTTTTTGTGCTGTCGTAGCGTCCTGAGCAGTATATTTCCCGTTAGCAAGGTCATAGGCTGCCTTTACCGACTTTGGCGTTGCCGCCAGCATTTCAGATGTGCTGTTGGTCGCGCTGCTTAGCTGGATTATCCCTTTCTGTGCTGTCGTTGCATCCTGTGCGGTGTATTTCCCGTTAGCCAGGTCATACGCGGCCTTAACGGCTTTTGGCGTTGCCGCCTGTGACTCGGAAGTGCTGTTGGTCGCACTGCTGAGCTGTACTATCCCCTTTTTCGTCGTGCTCGCATCCTCAAGCGCCACGGCGGATGCAATACCCTCTGCCCGTTTTGCCGCTGTCTCGGCGCGCGTTGCCGCGGATTCCGCCGTACTTTTGCTCTGTGCTGCCGCCGTCGCACTGCCAGCTGCCTCTGTCGCCTTCGTGGATGCTGTCGTGGCGCTGACCTTCGCTGCGGACGCTTGTCTGGTCGCCTCATCTTTTGAAGCAGACGCCGATGATGCCGATGACGCCGCCGAACTGGCGGACGATGCGGCAGCCGTTTTTGAGGATTCTGCGCTGGTTTCCGACGCTTTCGCGTTCGTCTCGGATGTCTTCGCTGCGGAAGCAGACCTCGCTGCTGCGCTGGCCTGTTCAGTGGCTTCGCCAGCCTTCGTTGTGGCTGTTGAAGCAGACGATGCGGCACTTTCTGCCGATTTTCCGGCGGCGGTGGCACTGGCTGAGGCCTGCCCGGCACTTGTTGACGCGGCACTGGCAGATGATGCAGCCGCTGTTTTTGAGCCTGCCGCAGCTGAGGCACTCTGTCCCGCTGCCGTTTCAGAGGACTTAGCGTTTGTCTCAGACGTCTTTGCCGCCTTCGCGGAATTGCCTGCCGCCGTTGCCGAGGAAGCGGCACTACTGGCGCTTGATGATGCGTTCGTTTCTGATGATTTCGCTGCCTCTTTTGAGGCCGACGCATCCCGGGCTGAGGTGGCAGCTTCTGACGCTTTCGTAGTCGCGGTGGATGCAGAAGTGGCTGCTGATTGTTGTGACGCTGCCGCATTCGTTTCTGACGTTTTCGCCGCAGCGGCACTGGTAGCTGCCGCGCTTTTTGAGGACTCTGCAGCAGCAGCACTTTTCGATGCTTCACTGGCCTTTGCTGATGCCGTTCCTGCGCTGGAAGACGCTGACTGAGCCGACGACACGGCCTGTCCGGCTGACGTGCTGGCTGCGCGTGCTGAGCCTGCAGCATCAGTCGCATGGGTTGCCGCCTCACGGGCTGATGTGCCGGCATCGCTGGCTGACTTCTTCGCGGCTGCCGTGTTCTGTGCCACCGCGGACGCGTTACGCGCCACCTCTTCCACCATCAGTTCAAAACGGCGCAGTGCCTCAGGACGGGCATCATCCTCCGTCATGGCACCGAGAAAATCATTCAGCGTACCGGGTCGGGAATCTTCATACACGGTGATGGTCCCGGCATGTGACGGCGGGAATCCCTCCACCAACAGAATAACGCTGTACTGCCCGTACTCAACGTCCATGCTGTAACGCCCGGCTTCATCCGGATTTTCTGAGGCCAGCGTGTTCACCACCACCGTGGTGCTGTTACGTTTTGCTTTCAGCTGGATTGTGCAGTTCTGTACCGGTTTTCCTGTGCCGTCTTTCAGTACACCTGAAATCTTTACTGCCATATTCACCCCACAAAAAAGCCCGCCTGAACCGGCGGGCTGTCATAACACTGTGTTACCTGGCTAATCAGAACTTATAACCGACACCCACGATGAAACCGTCAGTGCGCCAGTCGCCACTGCCGGAGCCTTCATAAGCGATATCAATGGCCACGGATTCGGTCGGGTTAAACTGCACGCCAGCTCCCCACGCCAGAGACGTGTTGCTGTGGCGACCGTCATCACTTCCGGTCAGCACATCGTGCTTTTTCCCCTTGTTGTCAGTTACGCGAAGATAATCCCCGGAGAAAGTCGACACACGGCTGTAAGCTACACCCGCCATCGCATACGCGCTGAACCATTCATTCACGCGCACAGACGGCCCCGCCATCACGCTGAACCAGCGGTTACGCACGGAATCTTCATGCCAGCGGGTATCGCTGTAACGGGTAAGCTGGCGATTCTTGTCTCCTGCATAGCTGAATGACGTCACCAGCCCCAGTGTGTCCGTAAACTCATAACGGTATTTCACGTTAATCCCGTTAAGATCATCGCTGCCGGGAACGTTCGTCGAGGCATGAAGATACCCCGCGCTCAGCGTGGACTGATGTTCAGATGCCCATGCAGGCGCACCGGATACGGCCAGACAAATGGCTGCGGACAAAATGGCGGCATAAAGTTTACGCATAATTACCTCTCGCTTTTCTGCAATAAAAAAGGCACCATTTCTGGTGCCCTTATATGGGTTATAACAATTTCAACGAATACTGATGCCGGAAGCGGCTTTTTTGGTCACAATCACCGTACAGTCGGTGATATTACCTGCCCACTGATTGCCTTTATGGAAAACCTTAAACTCCAGAGTGACGCTTCCCCTGCCACTCGGCATATCAATAACCGCACTGTAGCTACCGGGAATGGCCCCTTTAGTTTCTCTGGATGCGATTAATACACCGTTTTTGCGAACTTCAAAACCATAACCCGTGTATCTTGTACCTCCCGGGTTATTACCACTTCCCGGATCGCTATACGCTATTCCGTTAAAGATAATGGGCGGAATAATAATCTGACGGTCAAAGTTATGATCATCGCTGATGGTGACTGTAACCGTCCCGTTTGGTGTTTCCGTATTACCCCACGTCCCAGCCTGTTTCGGGAATGATTTGGATACAGCTTTAACGAAGTCACCTCTGACCTGAGTCGCCTCCAGCATGCCCTTAATCGTACAGTTTTCATTTACCGTGACATTGTTGAGCGTCCCGGCGTTCGCATTCACACTGCCACTGATATCCGCATTTTTAGCGGTCAGCTTTCCGTCCGGTGTCAGGGAAAATGCCGGTGGATTTCCACCACTGGTAATGGTCGGGGCCGTCAGGCGCTTCAGGAACACGTCGTTCATGAATATCTGATCGCCCTGACCAACAAACATCGGTTTTGTGTTGCCATTCGCAGGATTAACCATCGCAATCCTGTCCGCCGCCAGCAGCACCTGACTCTGCATGCCGTCAGGGGTGTTCTCAATACCGGCACCAATACCCGCGATATAAAGGCGTCCGTCCTGCATCTGCTGCAGCTTCACAACCCACATGCTGTTCAGGTTATTATTTGTATCAACCTGAACCTTCTGTATCTGCTGAATTGCCGCACTCTGGTCTTCCAGTTTCTTATTGACGGTCTGCGTGATTTCATTGCTGACATCCTTAATGGACGTCCTGATTTCAGCCAGGTCAGGCGCAAGCTGACCGTTATCAATCTGCGTCCACAGCTCCTGAGCCAGATGGGTTTTCCCTATCTCGCCTTTGAAAAAATCCAGATAGCCGGATGCATCATCACTCGGCTGACCAACAGCCTCCACGAATGCCGATTTGCCAACGGTGTTCACACTGCGAACGTAAAAATAATAATCATAGCCCGGCCTGATATTGATACTGGCGGCTATCCAGTACAGCGCCGTGCCAAGATAGCGCGCTGTGGTTTCAACCTGCCTGATATCGGTAATCCGCTTTTCCGAGAACCAGAACTCAAACTGTACCGTCGGGTCATAAACGGCAAGATGCGGCGTGGCGGTTATCTGAAAATAGCCCGGCGTCAGCTCAATCCTCGACGGTGCTGCCGGTGCGGCAATCCGGAACGATACCGACGCCGGATCTCCCTGCTGCCCCCAGGCATTTACCGCCCGGACTGTCAGCCTGTAGTTCCCCAGCGCCAGTTGCGTGAAGCGGTATGTGGTTTCCGTCGTCCGGGCCGTGCTGACCAGCCGCTCACTGCCGTCGTCCGCTGTTACGGTCAGACGGAGCAGGAAGCTCACGCCCTTCACCACCTTCGGTGTGTCCCAGCGCGCCAGCACCTGATATTCCCCGCTGTCTGCAGTGACTTCTGCGGTCAGGTGCTGCACCGCTGGCGGCGTGACACCGTTCACCGTGCCACTCTGTTCGCCGTCAAAGTGCGCCCCGTTATCCACGATGGCCTCTTTTTCCGGCACATGCTGCACGGCGGTGATGGCATACGTACCGTCATCGTTCTCACGGATACTCACACAGCGGAACAGGCGCTGGCGCAGCGTCGGCAGCTTCAGCCCCCACACGCTGTATTCGGCAACGCCGTCAGGAACACGGCTCACTTTCACCTTCACGCCGTCGGTGACGGACTGGACCTCCACGCTGACCGGATTGCCATTTCCGTCAACCAGGCTTATCAGCGTGGTTCCGGAGGATGGCAGCATGATTTCACGGTCGAGCGTCAGTGTCCGGGTCTGGCTGTTTACCGCAAGCACGCGCCCGCCGACGCTGATACCCGCATAGTCATCATCGCAGATTTCAATGACATCGCCCGGTACATGGCGAAGCCCTTCGGCACCCACGCTGAAGTCCACGGTCTGCGTTTCCAGCAGTTCTGTTTTAATCAGCCACAGCCCGGCGCGGTGTGCCTGCCCCCGGCTGGTACAGCCAAAGGCATCCATCTTCGTGACGTTACGACCGTAACGGGCAATGGCCTGCGTGTCCTCCACAAGCTCTGTCGCCGTCTCCCAGCCGTTATTCGGGTCAATCCAGTTCACCTCAACGGCATTATGGCGGTCCTTCAGGGCGCTGAAGCTGTAGCGGAACGGCGCACCATCATCCGGCATCACCACATTACTGCGGTTATAGATCCACACCTTATCCGACGGTCGGTCCTGCACGAACGTCAGCGTCTGCCCGTTCCATACCGGCATACAGCGCATCGCAGAGCAGAAATCACTGAGCACATCCCACGCCTTGCGCTGTGTGGTCAGGTACGCATTACAGGTGATGCGCGGCTCCGTGCCGCCAAAACCGTCCGGCACCGACTGATCGCAATGCTGGCCGATGACATACAGCGCCCATTTGTCCACATCCGCCGCACCAAGACGTTTCCCCATGCCGTAGCGCGGATGGGTCAGCATATCCCACAGACACCAGGCCATGTTGTTGCTGTATGCTGGCTTAAACGTTCCGTCCCAGATACCGCTGTATTGCCGCGTCTGCGGGTTATAGTTCGACGGCACCTGCAGAATGCGCCCGCGAAGATGATAATTACGGCTCACCTGCTGGCTGCCGAACTGCTCCGAGTCCACCTGCACGCCGACCAGTGCCGTGTTCGGGTAGCACTGTTTCACATCGATGATTTCGGTGTATGACGACCAGAGCGTTTTGTTCTGCAGCTGGTCTGTGGTGCTGTCCGGCGTCATCCTGCGCATCCGGATATTAAACGGGCGCGGCGGCAGGCTACCCACCACCACCGAGGCCAGATACTGCGAGGTGGTTTTGCCCTTAATGGTGATGTCTTTTTCCGTCACCCAGCCACCGTTACGTTGTATCTGAACCAGCAGACGGACTTCCGACGGATTCCTGTCACCCTTTGAGGTGGTTTCCACCAGTGCCTGTACACCGAAGGTAAAGCGCAGACGGTCGATGTTTGCCGACGTGATGGTGCGGATGATCGGCGTGTCGTATTTCACTTCCGTACCCAGCACCGTCTCGGAGCCGGAGGATTCAAATCCCTCCGGCGGAGTCTGCTCCTGCTCACCAGCCCGGAACACCACCGTGACACCGGCGATGTTGGTATTCCCCTCACTGTCCAGCACCGGCGTACTGTTCAGCAGCACGCTTTTTAATCCATCCACCGGACCTTCAACCGGCCCTTCACTGATGGCATCAATCACACTCAGCAACTGCGTGGATTTCAGGTTGTCCTTCGCTTCGCGCGGGGTATGCCCCTTACTGCTGCCTTTACCCATTCGTCACGCTCCATAAACGACAAAACCGCCCGCAGGCGGTTTCACATAAAACATTTTTCATCAGCGACCAATCACCACAACCTGACCACCATCACCTTCATCTGCCGTGCTGATCTCCTGAGATACCACCCGCGACCCCACACGCATTTCACCGTACAGAACGGGCAGGACATTGCCCTGGGCAACCATATTATCCAGTGAAGAAAAATAGGTGTTCTGTTTGCCGTTATCCGTTGTCTGTGTGCGGGGGGTTTTGGGTTTAGGGGCCAGCATCTGTGCAACACCGCCAAGCGTCATACTGGCACCGAGAGAAAACAGCAGATTACTCGCCATAATTCCTACCCCCGGCATCCATATAGCAACCGCCATAACAGCCGCCCCCAGCACAGCCTGAAACACACCGCCACTTTTGGCTCCTGCCAGACGCGGCACGATATGGATCACAGCACCATTTGCCAGCGGTTCATTAAGACGGGCTGATAATTCATTTTCGCCTGCATCACGCCCGGCAATGCGCACCTGATACCAGCCCTCATTCAGTTTCTGGCGAAACGACGGAAGCTGCGTGGCCAGCGCCCGGATGGCTTCGGCCCCCGTTTTCACACGAAGGTCGATGCGGCGGCCAAATCGTTGTAAATCCCCGTAAAGGCAGATGCGTGCCATGCCCGGTGACGCCAGAGGGAGTGTGTGCGTCGCTGCCATTTGTCTGTATACCTCTCTCGTTTGCTCAGTTGTTCAGGAATATGGTGCAGCAGCTCGCCGTCGCCGCAGTAAATGGCGGCATGATTCGGCACCGATGAACCAAAACAGCACAGCAGCACATCGCCCGGCTGCGCCGCTGACAACGGCACCTGATACAGCCCTGTGGCCTCCAGATTATCCAGATAGAGATTCTGACCGTGACGCCACCAGTCATCCCCGCGATGAAAATCCGGCATCTCAATTCCCGCCAGATGGTAAGCATCCCGGAACAGCGTGTAACAGTCCGTCACCCCGTGCTCAAAGCGCCGCCCGGTGAGATGCGGCACACAGCGGAACTTATGAATCGTCCCCCGGCAGACCAGCCACCACGGCAAATCACTCTGCACCTGCAGCCGCCGGTCGGCCTCACTCAGCCAGGGCAGACCACCGGGGTGGCTGTGGACCAGTGCCACAATCTCACCCTGCATCTCTGCCCGCAGCCAGTCCTCCGGCGACATCCGGAAATACTCCTCCGGCTCACCGGAGATATTCACGCAGGGAAAATATCTTTCTCCCTCCGGCGTTTTCACCACGAAGCCGCACGACTCCGCTGGCGCACATCGCCGGGCGTGCGCCAGAATCGCTGATTCTGTCTGTGTCATGGGATTTACTGCGAAAGTTTGTTAATGGAAAGGAAGCCGCCAAAGTTGCCGACGTTATTGCGGAACTTACAACCGCTCAGGCATTTGCTGCATTTATCCTTCGTGATATCAGACGTTGGCTGGTCATATTCATCCGCGACAGCCGGACCGCTATAACCGCACTCGTCACCGCGATAGGTCCAGGTGCAGGTGTTGGCCAGCATGATACGTCCCGGAAAAACAGCGCCATCCGTTTCAGTCGGCGTGGACAGTACAAAAGAGGCACTGACCGCGCTCAGTTCGCTGCACTGCTCGATGCGCCAGCGGCTGATCACCTCCTGCTCCGGATCGGCTTCGCTGTTTCCGTTGACGAAGTTCACCGCATCCAGAAAGCGGGCGTAAACCTTACGCCGGACCACCGTTCCGCCGACCAGACTCTGCAGATCTTCCGCCATCCCGGTGATCATGCCGTGCAGGTTAGAGACCGTCAGTGTCGGACGGGCAGCACTGCCCTTGCCGTTCATCTCAAATCCACTCCCCTGAATGGGATAGGCCTGATACTGCCGACTCTGCCAGGTGACAGACTCACCTTTTTCGTTCTGCTCATTACAGAAAAAGTAGCGATCCCCGCCTACCTCGGTCAGGTCGATTTCCCAGAGCACCACGCTGGCCGACTGCTCCGCACGAATGCATTCATTCAGCGTTTCCTGTTGTATGTCCTGCATCAGATCACCACTTCGTCAAACTGACACGAAAAATCGGTATAGGTGATATGTTCTGTCGCTGACCACGTTCGACACACCACTCTGATTTTTCTGTTAATACCCGGCGGGCGCCAAAAAAAAGATTTATAGCCTTCATGCCGGGCTAAAAATTTTTCAAATGAATCACGTTCATTCGCCTCAACTTTGAAATCACAGGTGAAAACGCGCAGAGAATGATTAAGTCCATTTGGACTTCGTTGCTCATAACCATCGCCAAATCTTACAGTTTTTATCGATGGTTTATTTTCTGTTTTCATTCCATCCTCTGGTAACCAGTGAAATTCTTCCGTATTAGCCACTTAACATTCCCCCATCACGTCGCATATTTAACAGATTGCCCTGCACCCGCTGATCAACCATCCCCATAAGTGCTTTTATTGCCTGAGGGCCAATCTCTCCATTCTGGCCGTCATTTTGAATAGTGATTTGGTATACAGGGGCATAGGTAATATCTCCGTCTCCATTACCACTTTTACTATTAATAGCTCTGACACCAAGAGAACCATCGGAAGTTCGTGTTAATGGCATAATGGCTTCCGGTCCAGCCTCACCAAAAACACCAGCCCCTTTTGCAAAAGCAAAAAATTGCGGGGAATCATAAATACCGTTCGAATACGTGCTCAATGACGGAGACTCATAAACACCGCCCTTTGCATTCGGAATAAATTTACTAATAGCACTCCCGATAGTTCCTAAAATCCCCCCAGAAGAACTGTTACTAATGCTGTCGAAAATCCCAGTAATTGAAGCCTTTAATGCTATTCGACTAAGATCCGAAATCACGGAAGTAGCGAAAGACCGAAAATTTGCCTTGCCTGTCGTGACAAAATCACCCAGCGCATCGGTCATCCCATCAAACATCTGAGTCGTGGTTGATTTTATCTGCTCACTGATATCCTTAGTGTCATCCAGCCAGTTATTGAATCCCTGGGAGGCACCACTAACCCAGTCTCCTGCCTGAATATCGAGCTGCTCGTTTTTCTGTCTGACAATTTCTTTTTCCCGTTCCAGAGCATCATTCAGAGCCTGCATTTTCTCTTGAAAAACATGATCTGACATTCCACGGGATTTATCTGCATAGTCACGTTCAAGTTGCAGACGCTGATTGTTATATCCATGTTCAATCCGCAGTAATTCCTGCTGGCGTTGCTGATTTTTATCGCCAACCCCATAACCAGCAATCTGAATATCATACCCCTGCTGACGATTATCAATCGAAGCCTGCAATGAATCACGCCATGCTGTTATTTCGGCGGATTCCTTGATTAGCCTGTTATTCTTTTCAATCGCAACATTTTTCTCCATCAACGCGGTTATTTCTTCCCGGTGTAAGAGAAGCGATTTCTGATCCTGGGTTAATTTCGATGATGGTCGTGACTCTAGGTCGGCAATCCGCTGACGCCACTTAACCAGTTCCTGTTCAGAGGAACTTAATTTAACGGTCAACTCAGCTTGTGAACTTAGTAACGCATTCTGTTGATTCAGATGATCAATCATTCGTTGGGCTGCATCATCAGAATAACCTTTCGCCTTTGGTTGCTTTGGATCTTTATAACGCTCATTTATTTGAGCGATAAGATTATTATATTCTTCCTTTGAATACTGATTCTTTAGCTTTTCCAGTTTTGCAAGTTCACTAGCTCTCTGCTGCTCCCGGGTCTGATATTGTTTTGAAAAGGCATCTGCTCTCTGTCTGAGTTCAATTCCTTCCTGTTGTCGCTTGTTGTAATCGTTTATTGATGAATTTAGTACGTCCTGAGCAATTTTTTCTGCTTGAAGTACGCCCAATTGCTGCTTTAATCGTGCCAGCCTTTTATTTTGAGCTCCGCCATCTCCAATGCCACCTAACCCGAAAACTCCGGGTCGGGTATTTTTTTCTATTTCATCAATTTGACGGAGAACATCTGAGATTTTTTGATCAAGGGAGGCCTCACGGCCAATATCCAGCATGGAATCCCATGCCCATTTTGCGGAGTCTGCGACAGCTTTCCATGCAGTCTCAAGATAACCAAGATTTTCTTTAATCTGGTTGGTGCGCTGGATCATTGAGGATGAGTATTCTTCTGTCGCAATGCGGGCGGCCTCCTGCTGGTTCCCTTCATCCTGTAGCGCCTTAATCTGGTTATAAGTCGCAAGTGTCAGAAAATGGTACTGATCATTAATTTTTGATATGGCACTGACAGGATCCTTTGCAATTTCATTGAAGTCATTAACCAGTTGTTCGGTTGATATTCCTGTTACTTCGCTCGTTTTTACTATCGCTGTCGTCACTTGCTCCAGCGAACTGCTCGCTACCTTTCCCGAACGCACAAGCTGATTTAATACTGCCGCCGCAGCACCAGTTGTCGAATCAGCCGCATTCCCGGCACGTTGAGCTATATCGCCCAATTGCCCGCTGGTTGTCCCCAACTGATTTCCGGTAAGAATAAGAGATTTATTAAATTCGTCCTGCTCCTGAGAGCCTTTATAGTAAGCCAGTCCTAAGACCCCAACGGCTGCTGCGGCCAGGGTAAAAGGATTAATTAATCCCAGCACATAAGAACCTACACCTTTGATCGCCGGGCCAATCCCACCGAACATATCTTTTAGCTGGCCGCCCTGCTGCATTAACACCATAAATGGCGACTGACCAGTGGACAACCCAACAACAATATCCGTCATTTGTGCAGGCAACATGCGCATAGCAAAAGCCGTTTGTTTTGCCGACATTCCGGTTTTGCTTAATTGTGATTGAGTAACCTCAAGCTCACTCCGCATAGCACGAAGTTTTCCAGAAAGCTCCTCATACATTTCAGGAGAAAGCATCCCCTTAGCTTTTGCTTCATTGAGCTGTTTCTGTTGTTCTACCAGACGATTAAAAGCAGTTCCGACAGGATCAAGTTGAGCAATCAGACGTTGCAAAGCAACAACCTGTTCATCATGCGCTTTTGCTGCTTCTCGCTCTGCCTGAGCCTCTCCGGTAAGCTCTCGCCGTGTTTCCTGTATTTTTCGGCTATAATTCTCAAACTGAGAACCATTTATTTTCCCGGATGCAAACGCAGCATTAAGTTCATCATGCTGTTGTTCAAGATTTCTTAGCGCCGCAGCCAGAGGGTCGATCTTGTCCAGCATTCTTTGAAAGGCCTGAGCCTGCGCTTCCTGCTGGGCGGCAGCAAGTTTTCCGGCCTTCTCGGCTTCTCTCTGCGCTTGCGCAACCCCGCTCAATTCCTCTGTGGTTTCATTAAGTTTACGGACAAGAAATTCATATTCTTCTTTATCAATAAGCCCTTTATCGAAAAATTTCTTTAATTCAGAATAGCGTCGACCGACAGTATCAATTGCGGCACCAACTGGATCAATAGCTGCTTTTAATTTTGCGAGCGCGTTCTTCTCATCTTCTGTTGCCTTAGTCACTTTCCCTGCGCTATTTGCAGCAGTTTCCCCAGCCTGCGTCATTTTGACTAATGAGGAGGTCAGATTGTCAGCATTATTTTTCGCTCCAGTGCTATCAATAATTATTGCGAGACGCGAGGTTTGCTCTGCCATTTATTAAAACTCCTGACAACAAAAAACCCACCGCGAAGTGGGTTTCAGGCGACATAATAGTAGATATAGCGATTACGAGGCCACGCAATGCTTTTATCCAGGAGCATCATCGATTTAATTAAAGACACCATCACATCTCTGTAACAGAGTGTACGTAATTAACAACTACACACACTGCTCCTGAAAATACTGGTCATCCAGTGCAAAGATCACTGCTTCAAATTCATCGCGCTCAATCAATACCGGATGAGTGGCTAAATATTCATTTATCTCTGTCAGAGATAAAGGCAAAGGCACCCCAGCCATTCCAGCATAACGTCGGGCACGGGATATTACCGAATAGGCGTACAACAACTCCTTAAGCACCGGGTCTATTTCTGGTTCCGGTATCGGTGGCAACCTGAGTTTTTCTCGCTTCCATCTTGCCTTTTCTCCCCTTTCTCCCCCGAACTCCGATAACCACCGCTGGGCAGCTATGGCTTTTTTATCGTATCCTGCTTCTGCTGCTCTTTACCCTGGGCGATGCTGGCTGCTTCTGCAAGGATCTGCCAGTACAACTCTGGATTCTGCTTAAGCAGCGCGATCCCTCGTTCTGCCGTATATTCCAGTGCAACCTCAACACCATTAACCAGTTCACCAACCCCTTTCCAGTCTTTCAGCAGATAACGAGCGGCATTATCAATGAGTAAATCATCAACAGAATCCACCTCGGAAACCTTTGAAATATCAAACTCCTTCGTTCCGACGTGCAAACTGGCATCCATTTTCTCAATGTGGCGACGGATTAATGCATTACGGGAGCGATACTGATCGTTATCGCTGCTTGCCACCAACAGTTTTAACCCGTCTACAGGTTTTAAGTCCTTCATTGGCGTAAACCAGCGTTCTCCACCAATGATAATTTTCTGATTAAGAATAAACATCCATAACCTCATTCAATGCGTCCCCCTGTAGGGCAGTACCACAGGAGGAATAACGGAAAATCAACTAATCGCCTCAGCACTGGCTTTTGCGATCACGGCAGCCGGGGAATTTTTTTTTCTGGTTATCGTAGGTGCTTCATCTGCTGCGGTAATGCTCAATTGAACCTGGATAATGTCGCTATTACCCCCATCAGGCCATTCACCTGACACCTGAACCTTCGGGAAACTGAAAGTGTATGCCCCCTCTCCATTCGAAAGCGTGAAGCTGAACGGAACTGTTTCTCCAGTCAGTGTTTTACTCCAGATTTCCCACGCGGCTTTAGACCATGAAAGCGTCACCGTACCGGACGGTGTAAAAGTAGTCGGAATATTTGCTCCTGCATAAGGCGAGCCAGTCCCGATACAACGCTGTGTCTGGAGTTTGTTATCGAACTGAATATCAAAACTGTCGATACAAAAACCGTTACCTCCGGCAACACCATTCAGGCTTACTGCTGAAACCTCCTTAAACGAATAACGTAGCTTTCCTGCACTATCCACAGGTTCGCCTTTGATAAAATTCGTATCATCGGCCTTTGATTCCCAGTCCAGTCCGGCAAAGGTTACGGTCGCTGTAATATCGCCGTCGTTAGGGATCTGCATTTTCCATGAGCCAACCTGCGCTCCTCTGACGACAGAGGCAATTCCGACATCGGACGCATAGGTCGCCAGAGAAAATGTTATTCGCTCATTCCCCATTGTCAGAGAATCGCCTGACCATTCCGCGCCGAAACAGGATGCAAGAAAATCATCATGTTGACCCCAGCGAAATTTGGTACCAACATCACCGCCGACATCCACAGTCCCAGGCGTCGCCCCCTGAGCCATCCGGGAGCCACCAATCTCATTATTTTCGCCTTTATTCTGGGTGGGTTTTACTCCCCAGCTTGTGCGTTTTAATAAACTCCAGTCACCACTTGCTGGCGTAGTGCCTGCAACCGTCTCCCGGATAAATGCCGAGATAACCTTTGCACCTGAACTCACAGGAGCCTCCTATGTCATTAATTGCGCTAGAGCGCGCGATATGGAATTTGAAGATTAAGCTGGAACCAGCCATTCTTTTCGCCAACGGCTATTGAGGAAACAGCCTGGTAACTGAGACGATCGTCATCCTGAAACTCAAACAGTTCCCGCAATTTATCGGCTGTCTCAGTAATGAGTTTTGAACCAGAACCTGCGGGGACAAATAACTGAATAATGATTATCCCCGTGCGATAAACAATCGGCCCCGCGCCAATTTCATTAACTCCAGCCTGCCCGGGAATATTACTTAACCGCGCCCAGATTAACTTACCGGAAGGATCGAACGTTGGCGCGTTCGGATACAATACGTCTTTTCCATCAATAATCGTCTGTGCCGTCATTCTGGAAATAACCGTATTTCTGATTTCAGTAAACGTCATTTGTAAGCCTGTAAAACACCATGAAATGCGTTGGCATACACGCCAGTTGGCGCTTGTTGTGAATGACCGTTTTCAAGAGCCTCTGCATAAGGAAGGTTATTCTGGATATAAATAACTCCGTAATTTGCAGCTTTCGAAATAACCCCGATCCCACGCTGAACCGCAATCGTACCGTTCGGATCCACGTTATCAGATATACCAAAATCGGGATGCTGTAACGACACCAGGTTGTTATTTCTGAAACGTCCGGTATCAACCGGAGCAGCAATATCAATAGCAGTAAGAATCTGCATAGCGATGTAGCGAATTTTCAGCCCCACATCTTCCTCAATCATCCCGGCAAATATTGACGGTTCTATATCCCATGCCTTTGCCATTTACGCTCTCCTTAACTGGATAGAGTAAACTGATGCGGAAGGATCTACACTCGCTGTAATTACCTCGTATCGTTGTAACTGCCTTAATACAGGATCATAAATCTCAATAATATGGTCGACAGCGGGTTTATCCGTAACCTCGCATACCAGAGCGGTTAATTTAAGGTCACCATGCAAAATATTAATCCCATCAATTCTGCCCAGCTTATAACGTGTCAACACGCCTCGCCCGGTATAGATTGCGGTGGATTCGCCGCCAGTTTCCGTCACAGGATCCCAGTGCCGGTGCGTAACGTAAGAACCAGAAAAATCACTCACGGCGTCCGCTAAATCCTCATCAAAAGCAGCGGCAACCTCTGACTGAATCTCTTCACGAAGCCCCATTATCCCCCCCTCACAACCCTGACTTGTGAGCGACTAAGTCCGTACGGTTTCAGCAGTGCTATCGCAAGCTGTAAATCGGGTTCAAGCAATACAGTGCTGTTTGCTGGCAACTCAGCAAATGATTTCGATACACTGACCCCGTCAGCCGACACGGCTTTACTGATAACAACGCCAGAATCATTTTTCTGCTGAAACAACTTACCGAATGAGGCAATTCTGGCTGCATATGCTCCCGCAAGTTTTACCTCTTCCGGAATACGGGATGGGTTAATTTTCAGGTTGAAGCCATTAAGCCAGGCATTAGCCATTAAAACAGCTTTATTTTTAGCGTTCTCACTCGTCCAGGCGTTCCCAAACGCATTATCAACGTCATCACAGGTCACGTAAGTGATCATGTGTTACTCCTGAGTTTTCCAGCCCATAGCCTTCCAGTTGTCAACTTCATCAGGATGAACATTAGCGATAGTTGGTGCGCCGGGAAACATCTGATAATCGGTCACCATAACCACTAACTCAATTTGCGTTTTTTGTGCGGCTTCACGCTGTGCTCTTTGCTCTTTAGTTAATCCGGCCATATGCCCTCCATTAAAAATGGGGCCGAAGCCCCGTTTGAATGTTTAACCAAGAATCAGACAACCATGTGCCGGCTTCACTGATGAAACACCCCATGCCAGTCCAACTTCATAGCGCACCTGGCGATACTGACGATACAGTGCAATCTGGAACGTAATCCCTGAAATCGGGTCCGTAACATTCATTACATCATCAGCATTATCGCCACCTTCCGGCATTGCCGGAGTACGGGATGCCAGCAGAAACGCGTTGCGATCAAACGCCATATTTGCAGTAAAGGAGCCAACAACTGTGATTGCAGTATCATCGGCCAGATCCTGACGCAGTCCGGGCGCTGCAAGAGTAATCAGATTGCTGGTCGCTGCTGCCACAACATACTGATTCGGATCGCCAGCGAACGTAACAATCTGGCCTGCAGAAATACTCCCCGAACCAGTATCAATGGAAATAAGAACATCGCCTTCTTTTTTCTCGCCATTCACGAGATAACCAGTTGCAGCAACCTTTGGCGCTCGTTTTACACCTGCCGAACTGTGAATATTGAATCCCTCCAGACGCCCCAACACGCCCTCACGCAGTAGCTGTTCAGTGCCGGATTCATTCACTTTAAACAGTACAGACTGTTTTCCGCGCAAATTAGCAATGGCAGTGGAGCCAAGCACCATCTGCAGATCGGTTGTCGGTGCGCCGTTATCCTCCAGAACCTGACGAGCCAGAGCAGCATCAGAAAGATCATCTTTAACACCAAACGGCGTTGTCCCTGCGGTTCCCACGGCGCGGGAAGCACCGAAATACAACGCACCAAGATCAGCCTCAACCTCGTTTGCAAGGGCGCGAAAAGCCTGCTTGAACTGATCAGCCAGAATGGTGTTGTAAGTCCCTGAAGGGCCAAGAGCCAGTTGTTCTTCACCATTCCATTTAACCGGTGCCATTTTGGATTTAGTAATTTTCACATCAACAGTGCCAATATTTTGATCACCGGTATTCGGAGCTGACGGCCCCGGTACGATATCTTCGGTTTTCGCCTCAGGCGCAACTGGCGCGGTTACCGTCTGATCTTTTGCTGCGGCGTCAGCTTTTGCGTTTTTTGCTACCGCAGGGATAAAACCTACCTGCTCACGGGATACAATATCCAGGGCGGTATAAATAGTCGGGATCAACCCGGTCAGGGTATTTCCAGCCATAATTAAATATTCCTTAAAAATTTGCGTAATTGTGAATAGATGGAGTAATGAGCTATCCAGCCCTGACACCAGCTCCCATCCGGAAGCTGACAAATCTGTTAATCAACAATTGTGATACCGTCTTTCAATGCGTTTTGCTTACCTGCAACATCCAGTGCATCAAAAGCAGAGCGTTTCATCGTTTTCTGACCAATATCATGCTGTGTCGGACGGGAGCCGCCGCCATTGTTGCCACTGGCTTTCAGGATGTAGTCTTTCTGAGGGTAATTTTCGACGAGGAACTCCAGCGCCTCATCAAACTGCGCCAGTTCGCCAGGCTTCGCGCGGGAATAAATTTTGTTGCCGGAAGCGTCATAAGCAACGATCTTCCCTTCTTCCACTTTGAATGCCTGCCCGAAGCGGGCTTGTAATAAATCTGCCGGGATCGCAATTTTATCGGCAATATATTTTGAACCCGCAAAACTACCGCCAATCATAGAATCGTAAAGCTGCGTCTCCAGCATCTGAGAGCGTTGCTTTTCTTCATCTAATTGCTGCTGAAAATTTTTCGTAATTTCTGCCTTAACCTGGTCAACCTGTCCCGCATCGATCAGCTTTTTCTGGTCGATTTTTGACAGCATTTCCAGTGCCTCGATCGCCTTCTTCGGGTCTTCGATAGCGGCAAACTTAGCCAGTTTTTCCTCTGCAGCTTCTTTAGCCAGGCGATGATTTTTTGCCTCGCCATTAAGCTCTGTAATTTTTTTTATCGCCAGCGGTGCATCGAAGCCGATTTCTTTACCATCGTCGTGCACATAAACTGGCAGGCCAGCAGTATCAATTTCTGCGTATTGTTTTCCGTTAATCTCGACCGTTTTCAGTTTCATATTAGTACCTGGTTTAAGTCTTCCGACAGTTACGCTGCTCACCATCCGGATCGCAGCAATAAAAAAGGCCACCCGAAGGTAGCCTGTTGTAATAAATGATTTATTTAAATCCCTGCTTTTCTGAATACCTGTGCATCACGCTCACGGAGTTGCTTCAGCGTCAGCCATTCGCCTTTATCGGTGTAAAATTCATCTGGCGACATACCGCCATCCCGAATCAGCTTTGCCCGGTTTTCCCCCACAATCTGTTTTTGTCTGGTGTAAGGCTGACGCAAAAACCATTCCCTGTATGTTGTATCTCCGGCCACCACGCCATCCATGCTGGCCCGCTCAGCCGGGGAAATATCACGAATATCAATACCCAGTTCCTTCGCTGATTTCAGAATGAACGTTTCCGTTGAGCGGCAGCAGAAATGAATTTTTCCCGGCCCATGCAAATAAGGCACACTGTGACCTACAGGTTTATTATCCAGCGTATATTTGAGGCGATCCCTGATTCGACATTGTGGCGTAGTACGATTATCAAGCGTTGATAACCATTGCTTACCCTTAATCAAATCATTATTCGCGCTGGCAAAACTCTCACGGGCAGTAGCAGCAAGATGTCCAACCGCTGTTTTTGCAATGCTGGCCGCATTAGCCCGGCTCATCTGCAATGCACCATCCTGAAATCCCTTGCTGACATGTCCCCGAATTTTTCTTGCGATCTGCTCATTGGTATCCCCCAGCAAAAAACCCTGACGCACCGTATTTGTTATGCGTCTGAGCCGATCCGCCTCAAGATCCGAGGCCCACTCACTGAGCAGTCGTCCCTGGAATGGTCGCGCCATTGCAGCGGCGTAAAGTGCATCAGAAGATATACCAACCAGAGGGTGAACATCAGCAACAAAATCAGGTAGCAGAGAATCAAACAGACTTAACTGATAACCAGCCTCATAAATTGCCAGCTCGTTCAGCTCTCCGGAGAGACTGGTAAACATGCTGTTAATAGCAGCGCGGTTAACCTCTCTGACACTCGCCAGAAGTGACTCCAGGCGCGTAACGGTAAAACTACCAGGATCGAGGCTGTCCAGTGCTACCAGCAGGCGAGCTGTAAGCTCCGCATCGCTGTCATTCAGTATTTTCACCATTCTGGCAGCCACACCAGTGCTATAGCGGGATATCCAGACTGCATGAGCAATTGATTCATCACGCAGCCGTTCATTCACGGTTTGCATCATTGATTTCCATCAGCATTACACTCTGATTTTTTAATTCATCGATCACTTCCTCTGGACGGGAATCCTGATCGATAAATTTCAACGCCTGCAACACCCGAACCGCATCAATCTGACGTATATCACCGCCCTGACGCAATGACTGAACAGCCAGCGCGGAGGATGAGTCAAACACCTGGGCAGATACATCCAGTTCAGTGCGCACATCCACATTGCCACCGCAACTCTCTCCGCTCCATTCCGCCATTATCTGGAGAATATTATCGAGTGCATCTTCGAGGGAGTTCGCCATTGTATAAAGCGGCGAGTGTTCCTGCATCCGCTCTTCATTAGTCTGATCAACAGATTTGGTGGATGTATTTTCAGCCCGCAGAAGTTTAGCGCCGGCATGACGCATCTGATTTTCCAGCTTCTCAAGTGATGTTTCGCCAGATTCTATCGCTGCGCCACTATGTTCAACATATTCGAGGCCATTTTTTGTTCTGTCCTCAAAAATCGTAGCGGTGGATGCACCAACCGTCAGTTCTTCATTCCTGTCCAGCCCGTAGGCCACCAGCAATGGAACGCGGGCAACATGAAGAATATTGTCCTGCTCGCTCTGGCTTTGCCAGTGCTTGATATTCAGCAAGCCAAGATTAAGCAATGGCGGTGTACCACGCATAAACCCTGTTTTCTTCGTATACAGTGTTACCAGAGGAATATCATCACGGCTGGTATTCCATGACTCATGAAGCATCCAGACAGATTCGCCATTAGTACCTTCGCTGCGTCGATAAATTTCTACTCGACGGGGCATAATATGGCGGATCTGCTCCACCTTCTTCTGCCCGAAATCATCACCATCAATAATGATGACCTCTTTTATACGCAAATCAGTGAGAACAACTTTCCCTTTTTCAACTTTCGATTTCCATCCAATAACCTGGCGTGGATTCAGCATCGTAACGTACGGGCGACCACCGGCCGCGTTTTCATCGGCTTTTGTCCGAATCTCGTTCATATCCGTTCGTGGATAGTCCACCAGCGCATGTGCCACACCATACTGAAATGCGAGACTGAAAAATTGCTGCGCCCACACATCCAGTCGGCTCCCCTCCATGTCGATATTTTCTGCATATTCCCTGATTTTTTCCGGCGTTTCCTCACTCAATACTGTCGGCTCTGCAAATATGCGCCCAATATTTTGTTTGATGCTTTCTTCATACACAGGAAGTAGCGTAGCCACAGACAGGCGTTTTTTATAAGCGTCTTCATCTTCATTAGGCCATTTGGGGAGATAATTTTCCCCCTGCCTGCGCATTTCAAGCGTACCGCCCATCAATGCGTCGTTAATATCCCACGCCTCCAGCATATCGTTATAGTCGAGGTTGGGTGTTGATATATCAGCCATAATTAAATCCGAAGTGATGTGACTCTTCCGGTCGGTTTGACAATAGGGAATTGCTTAACGATGAAATAACCTCCGGCATCATTCGGGTGATCATTGCCAGATTTTTTATCAGGCTCCCCCTTATCATCCCAGACCTGTTGCTCCAGAGATTCGGCATATACCGGACAACGCTTCACATTAACTTTATAGCGACGCTCACCATTGGCATTGCAGAACATTGCATTCATTGAGTTAACGCGATCTTTTACTGGAGGGTTCGAGCTGTTCACCACAACGTTAAAACCTGCCTGCTTAAGCTGGGCTATATCCGTCGTACTTGCGTTACTTGATTTTCTGGAATCTCCGGAAGCATCTGGATAAATATAAATCTCCCTCACTTTCCGGTAATCATGCCCGTCATACAGCCAGAAGCGTTCTTTAATGAGGCGGATCATATCCGGCGTATCGTAGGCATTGATGATTTCAGTTACCGCACATGGAAACCCCAAACGCAGCACATGGACGATTCCCGCCATCTTTCCAACGTTAAAATCCATCCCAATATAAATCGGCTCCCCTGGCTGCTCCACTTCTTCGCAATTATTCAGTTTCCGGTCAAACTGATGGTAAACAGTACCACTTGTCAGGTTAGTAAACCGTCCTAGAAGATAGGCTTTAATCAGCTCTGGAGGGTATGATTCAAGAAGTGAAGGAATGTAATCTGCTGGCAGGTTCTTTTCATTATCGAAAGTAGATGCCTGCACCAGACCATACAGTGAGGCCAGCTCTGTTTTTTCACGCACGGCTTTAACAAACTGCTCGTAGACAAATTTGAATCCTTCCGGCGTGGTTGTAACGTCAATACCGTTGCGAAGTCCATCAATCTTATAACGCATACGCGCAATTATCTTGCGCCACGCCGTTCTGGCTTTTTCCTTCGGCAAAATGTCCAGTTCATCCACCAGCGCATTACCAATTTTGAAACCGACGATCGTTTGTGGCTTCTCCATCGATCTGCAGATAGTGGTTCCCCGATACTGGCGTCCGTAATAAAAGTGAACCTCTTTATTTCCCTCATTAATTTTTACGTTCAATCCCCAGTCAGCAGCAACTTCTTCCACTGTAGGGTAAAAAATATCGCGAATTTGGGGATACGTTGGCGCAAAATATCCCTGATTTATACTTGGATGCTCCCAAATCCCCTTGCATATGCCGCCACACCCAACCCATGTTTTGCCCGAGCCAAAACCAGCAATATAGGCTTTAAATTTATGGGGCATTGAAAGAAATCGCGCCTGAGGCACATTAAGCGTCGGAGAGATCATCTTCATCACTCCTTAATCTGGCATCAACCACATTAATATTGATCGCCACAGGCTGGGGATGTTCATTATCCTCCACCGTTTCGATCTCTTTGCGCAGCTTCTGGTTTTCTATTCTGCGCCGTTCAATTTCCAGTTCCTGTAGCCGCTTATCTGCACATAATGCCCCGCCAGCAGAAAGCAAACGCAACAATTCACGCCGGGCGGCAGCCTTATCCTCCAGCAGGATCTCAACACCGTATTTTCCGAGCTTTGACCCTGCATATAATTGCCGCGCATCCCCATCAAGCAGTGTGGTATCAGCCATATAAAGCTGTCCCGTTCCCTCACCGCAGCACTTCGGGCAATCAGGATTGGGTATGGCGTTATCAACAAAGCCGAGGCCTCCATATTCCGGCTCGGGTTTACCATCTCTGGAGGCCTGTGCCGCAGCCTTATCGAATTCTGCAATATCACGCCACTGGTAGAGATGATTCTCGCCCCAGCAATAACGGCAGTTAACACGGCGAAATTGTGCCAACTGATTGGGGTCGGCCTGGACAATGGCCATCAACTGGCTCACCAGTAAATCCAGGTCTGCGATATAGCGTTTCTGGTACTGATTGCGGAAGTAGCTGATAGCACGATAAACCCTGGCATTTCTAAGCATACGGCTGGCGTTGCTGTTAGCTGTCGCCCCTTGCCCCTCATACCCAGCCAGTCGGTATGCCTCTGTCGGCTTTTTCCCCTGAGCAACCAACATGGCGAATTTTGCCTGCTGGTCAGAAATACCGAATTCATCGGGGCGGAACGAAATTTCTTCCGTGTCCCCCTCAATCAGGAGTGCATCGGATACAGCCTTTTTTTTCTGAGATTTTCCGTTCTGCCTTTGCGCAGTCTGCGCAGTTTTTTTTCGCGCACTTTTTTGCGCAGTTTTGCGCATTTCTTTCTGCGCATTTTTCGGAGTTTTTTTGATGTAACGACGGGCTGTTGCGTAGTTCAGTCCCCTTGCTTCACACCATGCCACCGGAGATATACCGGAGCGGGTGTATTCAGCAATATACTCCTGCTGCAACGCCCCCCAGTCCGGTCTGCTCATCAGTTAGTCCTGATTTTTATCCACCCTGAGTAGTTCGCGCAGAGCAAAGGCATCCCCTTTTCTGGCAAGCTTAAACAATGCCGCTCGTAACTCGGCTTCACCTTTCGCTCTGCCCTTACGGATGGCCGCATAAAAATCTGTCATTGCTTCCCGATTTTCTTTCAGTCGGTTCAGATCAACATCCAGAACGTCAGCGATTTGTTGTGCAGTCATCCGGCACAGAGACTCGACTTTCGAATACGGAATCATTTGTCACCCCCATTGATATGCAGGGTGTCTTCTTCCTGTATTTTTCGTGAAGGATTTTTACTGCAGCGTTGTTCCAGGTGACCTGATGGTGAATGCGTTTATGGCTGGCACCCATCAGTGAGATTTTTACGCACGACGGCGAATACATGACGGAGTAAAAACTTTTAACGTAGGTTCCGGAATCCAGATACAGCTCGGTCATTCCGCCGCTGTTTTTCTGCGTCTGTTTCTGCCCTAACTGGACAGCACCGATCGTCATAAACAATTCACCACAGCGACCGAGATTCGTGTACGTATTCACATCCTCGTTAATGCGCCCCATGAATGAGAACGGTCGATCAACCGAACAGATAAAGCTGTTCATTGCCTTGCGTTTCACCCACGAAGCATGGCCGCCATTGTCACCAAGAAAATCCCCGCCCTGCGACATAGCGATGGAAAGCGCGGGTATTGATTCGTAATACGCCAGCATTTCAGAAAGGATCGCATCCAGTTTCCTTATCGGGAAATAGGCCTGGTCATAGTTGCGATCCACCCGAAACTGGAACTCGTGATAATCATCATCGAGCTGAATGAAGTATTTACACCCGACCAGTTTTGCCAGGTCGAAACAGGCATTACGGGCGTAAAAAATTGAGCGGCGGTCACCAAAATTATCGGCTTCGTCAAAACGACTAGCAATATCGGCTTTGGAAAATACCAGCACCTGTTCACCAAATTCAGCCATGTACTGATGCCGTGTCTTATCTTCATCATCAACAACGATAAAAATTTTCCCGGTATAGCCAGCACGACGCAACGTCCGGTAAGTCAGAACTTTGTCCGGTCGCCCGTGAGTCAGAATAAAGGCGCAAAAATCATCACGCATATTCCTCATCCTCCTCCCCGCCATGCATGATCTCCACCATGCGCTGCGTCATTCGGACAAATCCATTTTCAATAGCCTGCTGATAATCAATGATCACCAGCGCCGACTCCTCGAAAAGGCACTGAATTTCAGCGGGGGCATGAGCGTAATAGTCCGCAATTCTGCTGAAATTGAACACCGTGTGACGTTCTGCCGCACACAGGAGGAATTTCTCAATATCAGGATCAAGGGACGCCGAACGTATCCGGCTGATCAGCTCCTGAGTTTTCGTATCGTCGTACAGTTCACGGATATCCGGTTTACCGCCCGACGGCTCATAAACAGGCGTATCAATTTTCGTCGTATACGGCTCCTCCTTATTTCCTGTACCGGACAAAACATCCGTCAACAGTTCATCAATTTCTGTCGGGCCGAAGCCTGTCAGGGAGACATCAAAATCAGCATTGATTAGGTCCGACAGCTCCATCCGCAACAGATCTTCATCCCAGCCAGCATTCATCGGCAGGCGATTATCTGCCAGGCGGTACGCCTTTTTCTGCTCATCCGTCAGGCCAGACAGAACAATGACCGGAACAGAATCCATTTTGAGCATTTCAGCCGCCATAACACGACCGTGACCCGCAATAATTTCGCCCTTTTCGTCAATCAGCACCGGATTAGTCCAGCCGAATTGCTTAATACTTTCTACCAGTTGTGCCACCTGCTCAGTACTGTGCGTCCTGGCGTTGTGCGCATACGGTGACAATTCTTGTAATGGGCGATAGACTATCTTTAATTTCTCGCTCATACAGCCTTGCTTTATGAATAAAACGCACCCCAGCAGCCAGTGCTACTGGGGGCGGAGGTGTTGCTGGTAAAGTTAGGTATTGGATCAATGAGTGAGTCAACATAATATTAAACTCACAATTATAAATCAGCCATATATTAGGAGCGCCAAAAAAAACCTGAAAATAATATAATAACAGGATAAATTTCAAGGCGACCAAGAATCATAGCTATGCACATTAAATATTTTGCAATGTCATTAAGCACTCCGAATGACGATGCAGTAGCCCCAAAACCTAATCCCATATTATTAATACATGCAGCCACTGTTGCAAATGATGTAAGAAAATCATATCCCATACCATTTAACACCAGTATAAAAAACACCGTGAAGAGAGTATAAAGAAAAAAGAAACTCCATACAGACCTCATTACACGATCTGTAACTATCTTCCCTCCTACATTTACACTCAACAACGCTCTGGGATGAGAAAGCTGATTTATCTCGTGTTTGCTTTGTTTGAAAAGTATGAGAAATCGAAGTGACTTAATTCCACCACAAGTTGAACCTATACATCCCCCAAAGAAACTTGACAACAGCAAAAACACTATCGTGTGCGTGGGCCAGCTTGCATAATCCTGCGTAGCTAAACCATTATCAGTGAGCATGGAGCTGGCAAGAAAAAACGAATGAATAAAACTTCCATGCAAGTCATACATACCTATATGCCAGACCTGGAAAGAGGTAACAATGATCACCCCTAAGGCTATTAACAGAAAGAAACGAAGCTCAATATCTCTGATTAAAGGTTTTATCGTTTTCCTGCTAATAACAATATACCAAAGAGTGAAGTTGAAAGCCGATAGCAGGGAAAAAGAACCAGCCACCAGCTCAACCAAATAGTTATTAAAATATCCGATACTCTCGCTATGAGTTGAGAAACCACCAAGCGAAACTGTGGAAATCCCGTGACAAATAGCATCAAACAAAGGCATTCCTGCAAGTCTATAACAGACAATACAAGCAATACCTAATAAAGAATAAGTTATCCACAGTGTCCGTGACGTATCGGCCAGGCGGGGAGTGAGTTTGTCATCCTTAAATGGCCCCGGCATTTCTGACTGATAAAGCTTTGCACCACCAATACCCAATAATGGCAATACAGCAACCGCCAGAACAATAACTCCTAAACCACCTATAAAATTTAACTGTGACCGATAGTACAAATATGCCCGAGGTAATGAACTAACATCATCAATTACAGTTGCTCCTGTTGTTGTTATTCCAGAAACCCCTTCAAAAAGAGCATCAATGAACGTTAAATTAAGTTCTGAGTCAATCCATAAAGGGAATGCACTAATAACAGAAAACAAAATCCAAAACATTACAATTATAATAAACCCATCACGGGTACGTAATTGAATGCCAGATTTCTTAGTTGTATACCACGCTCCGCCACCAATGCAAAAAAATATAACGAAGGTTATAAAGAAAACGAACAGGCTTTTTTCTTTATAAAACAATGCTACAACCATTGGTGGCAACATTGAAAGACTATAGAGCCAAACCAGGAACCCACACATATGAGTAACAACTCTTACATGAGATGTATTCATATCTAAATATTCTTTCAATTATAACCACCTTGCTGCAATATTATGATTATACTGTATAAAATTTAACTCCTCTTAGATCTTACTTCACTGTTCCTTATGAAACAATCATCAAAATAAATCATATTGTAGTTAAGATTTTACTTTAAACACTGTTCGGTTATGTATTGCTGAGCTCCTTCAAGTTGGGCCTGCATCATTACCAGTCGTTCCCGGAGGGTGAAATAATCCCGTTCAGCGGTGTCTGCCAGTCGGGGGGAGGCTGCATTATCCACGCCGGAGGCGGTGGTGGCTTCACGCACTGACTGACAGACTGCTTTGATGTGCAACCGACGACGACCAGCGGCAACATCATCACGCAGAGCATCATTTTCAGCTTTCGCATCAGCTAACTCCTTCGTGTATTTTGCATCGAGCGCAGCAACATCACGCTGACGCATCTGCATGTCAGTAATTGCCGCGTTCGCCAGCTTCAGTTCTCTGGCATTTTTGTCGCGCTGGGCTTTATAGGTAATGGCGTTATCACGGTAATGATTAACAGCCCATGACAGGCAGACGATGATGCAGATAACCAGAGCGGAGATAATCGCGGTTACTCTGTTCATTGCTGACCCCACAAACAGATTTCACGCTCAATCTCACGACGAGTCATGAGACCTTTCCATTGCTTACCGCCAGCATATGTCCAGCGACGTAGCTGATCACATGCGCCTTTGATATCGCCCTGGTTTATTTTGCGAAGAAGCGTCGATGTTCTGAAATTGCCAGCACCCACGTTGTAAACGAATGAGTAAAGAGCGCCGCGCGTTGTTTCCGGTATATCGACTTTGATGTACGGGTTAATTTGTCTGGCGACAGTGGCAAGGTCTTTATTCAAGAGTGCCTTGCATTCTGCTTTGGTATACGTTTTACCGAGCATGATGTCTTTTCCTGTATGCCCGTGACATACAGTCCATACACCAACAATATCTTTGTATGGTATGTAGCTGACACCCTCCAGACCATCGTTACCACTTGAGCCAGTGATTAACACTGATGCTATAGCAATTGCTCCGCCACCAATAGCAGCAGCAACGGCTTTTCGTAATGATGGAGGCATTATTCACCTCTCGCAGCCTTGCGCTTATCTTCTTTAATCTTGAAATAAAGGTTTGTCAGGTACGTCAGCAGGCCAAATACCAAGCTACCCAGCACACCTATTGCTGCCCACTGTGAGGGCGTGACTTTATCGAGCAGCTGTAAAAACCAGTAGCCAGCACTGCCTGCGGAGGTGCCATAGGCGACACCCGTTGTTAACTTATCCATGGATTTCATAACCCCCACCTCGCAGATGCGGGCGCTGTGTAACGGAAACAAAAAATGGCCACCAGCGGCCCGTAAAAAACACCCCGTCAAAAGCACCGGCATCCGCAGATGCCCTTTGCGTGGCGTTATTTGATGCGCGCCAGATGTGGCGCAAAGAAATGAAATAAGACTTATCGGAAATTAAGGTTAATTTGAGTATTTAAACCACTTCTGAAGCTTAGTAGTATGAACATGTCCCCGGAAGGGGGCCAATACTTATTATTCTTAATGGACTTTGTCCCGCGGTCTTAATCCGACGACCGCGCTACTTTTCACCCTCTCGCAAATTGCTATCTAAAGGACGTTGTCCCACGAGTATTCCTGGATGCTCGTGTCTTTTTTTGTCTGATGCAGGTATAAAAAAAACCGCCAGATATGGCGGTTGGTCAATGTATAAGATAAATCATTTTAATTGTAATAAAAATCGAGGTGTCGGGTGCCTCCCGAAATATCTGTCCCTACAACAAATATTGTGATTCCCCGCTAAACCACTATATAAACCACCCTCGCACTGAGGAACACCTCTGTGGTGCTTTTACAACACCAGAATGATGCATCACCGACCCTGCCAGGAAATACAAAATCTCCACCGATAATGCACCATTCTGCTGTCGTAAAAAAATCAGCACTGAGGCTACACCTGGCCTCAAATCATAGCCAGAGAACAGAATGCTTTTCCAAAACAACCTGCTCCCACGTAATAAAAAATACGCCAGTGCCGCAATACAATAAGGCTTGTTTCAAATGCTGGAGCGGGTAGCGGGAATCGAACCCGCATCATCAGCTTGGAAGGCTGAGGTAATAGCCATTATACGATGCCCGCATATGGTGCCGACTACCGGAATCGAACTGGTGACCTACTGATTACAAGTCAGTTGCTCTACCTGCTGAGCTAAGTCGGCATTGGTTCTTCAGGGGAGCGATATCACCGATCAAAGAAGAGTTCCACCTCAGAACCGTTTTCGATAATACGATTTAATATTCCAATCGCAACAACACTTTGCGTCAAGTTATGTAAATTTATTTATGTATTTTTATTTTATGTGAACATTTCACCTTCATTTAAAATATACGCGACAATATATAAACAAATTTATTTTGAAGGCAATTATTAAATGTCGTTTCTTATATCACACCACAAAAACAACAAAACCCGCTCGATGCGGGTTCTATTAAAGTTTAATTGCGCTTGATTCGCCACGCGATACAGCTTTGCGAAGCGTAGCAAAATTGAAGCAGTTTATGCGTAAAAAATCAAGCCGTTTTTTGAGCGAATGATTCTCGCATGGGAATGTATAGCGCATACTCAGCAACGGCCAACCAATTAGCAATTCGCTTTTCGCATGTGCTAAAACACCACTCTGGGTGTGCATCATTTAGCAATTCAGCCATTTTGCGTTTGGTCATCCCCCGCCCCTCATACCGTTGCCGAAGGACGCTAATCAATCCTGGATGCTCTGCCAGCACCTCACTTATGACTCGATCAATACATAACGCCTCTGCATCAGTACAATGCGCCAGCCAGCTCTTTTGCTTGCCGTTGATCATCTCTCTCAAAAACGCTTCCAGCTCAGCTTTCTCTATTCCCGCTTTTTTCATTCTGCGCAGGGCTTCATTGATGGCTGTTTTCGTCAATTTTTTGGATGCCAACAACTGATTGAACATATTTCCTGACCTGCCACCGCCAATATACGACCAGCGCCCCCACATACGCAGTTTGCCCTGAATCCAGACACTTTCCAGCGTGGCGAGACGAAGGTGTTCTCCGCTTTTTCCTGTATTCGTTGGGTAAATCACAAATATCCCTCCTTTCTCCAGATTTCTTGTGTGCGAAAAACACCTTCTGCATGCATCAGGCGTAATTCTTCTTTGGTGTAATCGCTGGTTTTTACCCGCCCGTCGATTAGATCGTGGCATGAGCTACAGGCAATCGCCGCCTGCATATCGTGTGGTTTTGTCGCTGTTCCGCACGTTCCCGCCAGTCGGTAATGCGCCAGCACAGACGTTTCCGGATCGTGATTGCAGTAGCCAGGAATTCTGACGGTGCACATCTGCCCCCGCGCCGCTTTACGTAAATCCACCATTACGCAAACTCCAGCAGCTGCGCGGCCACATTTTCGACTTGTTCCAGAGAGGAAAATTTACGGAACAGAATCCAGTTCCACAGCACATTCAGAACAGATTTATAAACCTGCTGAAACTCGGTTTCGTCCATATTCGCAAAAGCGATGGATTTCGCCCGACGCCCATGACTACCGTCCGGATAAAAATGTTCGGTGTAAAATCCAGCCTGAATGGTTACCCACTCGCGAAAAGCCTCAAACGACTTTAGCAATGCCGTATCCCGGGTTCTGCGTGTCGCAACTGTATTCAGATATTGCTCTGCGGCATCACTCAGGGCTGGCGTGTGTTCCCGACCAACTGATTCGCACAGGTAATCAACGAAACCAGACAGCAGTTCTCGTTCGCAAGGCGTGATCGCCCCACCGACCGGAGTCCAGTAATCGAATCCCAGTTGCAGGAGTTTGAAAAAACGCTTGTGGAATGCGTAGTTACGCACACGCTTAAAATCAGCGTGTATCCACTCGCCTATTTTAATTTGATGCAGAAAATCACAACTCTCCGGCGTCGCCGGGAGAAGTAAACCAGAAGAAGTTTGTTTGACCAGTTGTATATGCGCCATTTCTCAATCTCTCTATGGCGCAGTGCAGCAGATGCCAGTTGTTCAGGCTGACGAATAAAGTATAAATAAACTGGCTATGGTGTAAAGCCCCACATAGCATGAACAAACACTACATATCAAATAGCTGGTACAAGGATAGAAATACGACACTTATTATTAAAAACGATTAGCTAAATTACATTTTAATGTTATGAAAAAGTTCTTTTTTATCATAACATTTCAATAAAAGCATTACAGATGCAATCATCCCGTCATCATCAATTATTTAAGGTGGTTAAACATGGAAAATAACAAGTTTGCACATCTCGCTCCTTTTTTATCCGTAATCCTTTTCGCTTGTTGTTTTATATGGGCATTATTTTTATAAAGTAGCCACATGATAAGTTGCTGGAATCATGTTTCCCACTCAAGTCATTAACATTTGATAAGACATATCTAAAAGGATGCCTTTACATTATTTGATGCATATATGATTTATTTATATGCACAGTAAAGGTACCCTGGGAATAATCAAGATTAATGATATATTACTTATCTTATTCCCAACTGTCTTTTACCTGGGAAAACATTTATCGTTAAAAAATATATCATAAATAATTAAGCTGAAATTTCAGAACACAACTAATGCACACAATAAGGTTCAGTAACAGTAATCTATGTGGAATACATCGAGATTTCTTGATTAAGCTTTAATAACTTATTCCTAACACACAGAATTCATAAACCAAAAGCAAAACAAGTAGTTATACGAAAAACAACCATATTTATTCTATCTTCTCCTCTAATCAACATATCAATTATGTGTTTCATAAGAGCTTGACATAACTCCTCAAAAGGTGCATTTATAATACATGTTTTATAGGAGGTGGTTATGACACACAAGAGAATTCCTAAAGATTGGGTAATCAAACGCTCAACTCCGTTCTTCACAAAAGAGAACGTACCTTCAGCGTTATTAACACATCATAATACAGCAGCAGGTGTTTTTGGGCAGTTGTGCGTAATGGAAGGCACTGTAACATATTATGGTTTTGCTGATGAGAATACTACTGAACCAGAGATAAAAGTAGTTATTAATGCTGGCTCTTTTGCAACAAGCCCACCACAATACTGGCACCGTGTTGAACTAAGCGATGATGCTCAGTTTAATATTAACTTTTGGGTCGCTCCAGACTTCTCAGGCGAAAAAGTCTATAGCACCAAAAAATAGATGATCATATTAAAAATACTTTAACAATCAGACCCGGCAGAGCTATCCTCGACGGGTCTCGTTTTTGTAAATATTTTGGTTCTACATTGCCAGGAGACTTCGACCATAAGAAGTAATCTGAATACTTAAGAAATAAATTTACTTCAGATTAATGAGCGCACCTTGCCGGACAAAGATAAGCCAGGCAAACGCTTTTTTTTAGCCAGTATATAATCAATCAGAAAGTCGCTCCATAAGAACAACAACAAGGCAATAAATTGCCACCACAGCCACTATTGCTAACGCACACTTCAGAACCAGCACAACAATCTCCTGTTTTTGACGTATACATACACTGATAAATATGTGGCTTTGTACTCACTACTTCAATACACAAGTGTCAGTGGTGCGTAATCAAATAATACAGTCTGTTTTCAGCCAGGAACAGACATCAGGTAAAAGAATGAAAAACTATTTTGAGCTACATCATAGCTACAAGATTTCTGCTAATTTCAAGATGAGCAGGTCATTGCTGGCATAGGTGACCTGCCTATTAGTCATGATGATTCGAAAATTACGGTCGGCATACCATATATAGAAACGTTGTGACACTCTGTTGACGTAATGTAAAAATCATTCCTGCCCTTCTTCTTTACCGTAGTGGAGTTGACCAATTTTGATAAGAGGGCGTCCCTGGGATTTGCGGTGTAAATTGGTATCGCGAAGTGAATACACGCAACCACAATATTCCTGCTGATAGAATTGTTCGCGTTTGCTGATTTCAATCATGCGGGACGAGCCTCCCTGCTTGCGCCAGTTATAATCCCAGTACACCATGCCCGGATAATGTGCGACAGCTCGCCGTCCGCTGTCGTTAACCTGCTGCATATTTTTCCAGCGTGAAATGCCCAGTGAACTGCTGATCACACTGAAACCATTTTCAGCGGCGTACAGCGCCGTCCGTTCAAAACGCATGTCAAAACACATAGTACAACGCCTCCCACGTTCGGGCTCCCATTCCATTCCTTTGGCTCGCTCAAACCAGTTGTCAGTGTCGTAATCAGCATCGATAAACGGTACACCATGTTGTTCAGCAAATCGAATATTCTCATTCTTACGAATCAAATACTCTTTCTGAGGATGAATGTTCGGATTATAGAAGAAGATGGTGTAGTCGATTCCTGAGGCCTGAAGAGCCTCCATCACTTCACCGGAACATGGTGCACAACAAGAGTGTAATAGTAGTTTGTTTGCCCCGTTTGGGAGCTCCAACTTAGGACGTTTGAAATCAGCAACTGTCATAAATGTTTACGTCGGGGTAATGAAACTTGCAAGTTGTGTAGCATCAGAGTGTACTGCCCCAAAAAGTTGGCAGTTAAACGAGAGGCTACACATTTTGAGCAAGATTTCAAGATCAACTAATCCCCCTTTTTTGAACAGCGTCCTGATGATACCAATCAGATCGCATTACAATGCCACCTTAGCTGATAAGTCAGTTGATTGTTTCGTCAAAATGCTTCTTAATACCGTAAACTTATTACTCCAGCACAGATAACATATAATGAAATAGCCATGAAAATAGACATTAAAAATAAAAATGGGAATACACAACACTTGGACGTGTCATCGTTGATTATTACGCTTAATAATGGGGAAACGATTGAAATCACAGATGAAAACAAAAGTCGCCCAATCGATATACCTGAGGGAGTTACAGTGTGGGGAGGCCGGGCTCCCGATAAAGAAGCAAACATAGATCAACTAAAAAAGACAACTCGTAGCATAGGAATATATCCACTAGCCTCCAATATGGTGCACATATTCCCTTATTCTTTAAAAAAGTAAAATTTTATGTAGCGTTTTAGCAGATACGAAATAAAGAGTGGAACTAAATTTGATTTTAGCGCAGTGCCAGATGAGGCGATGGCTCTGCGCCGTAGATACACCAACTTAAACTTGAGCGATTACATTTTGATTTTGCTTACCGAATAAATTCCTGGATACTTCCTCGATAAAACATCAGTACACGCTTCATAACTTCGCTCTTACGGCACTCGCTACAGATTATATTCAGACGCCCGTCATATCGGCGTATTTCTCCGTCTGGTAATGACCAGATAAGGTCAGGATCAACCACAACCGTTTTTTTCACCTTTGCCCTGGATAGTTTTTTGCGGGCGTTATTCCAGTCCTTACGAGCCTGTTCAGAGGTAAATAACCCATAGCCAGAGTTGTATACATCGCCACTGGCAACCAACTCTCTGGCAAGAATGCTCATCAGATATCTTGTCGCCCCTGTCTTGGCCTCCAGTTGCCTTAACGTCTCGCGCCCACTCTGGCGTACCAGCTCAACAACCTGCTCCTTAATTTTTTCACGCTCTTCCTGTGTAAAAACTTTTGCCATAAGCGCCTCCGGCAATCACTTTTCCGACACAATACGACTGGAGGAATCGACAATCTGTCGAACAATATCCCGGTGCTTGTTCAGCTCCCGCAGCGCGGCGCAGACACGCTCCCACTTCTGGACATGATTTTTCGCCCGACGCAGTTCGCGGTTTGCTATATGCAGCGATGGTAAAACCAAGTCATCCGCTTGCGTTTCAGTAAACGATGGCAGCGACTGCACAATGTCCGCCACAGTTTCTGTTTTAATATCTTCCTGTGTTGCCGCTTCCTGTACTGGTAACGCAGCACCGGCTGGCTGAGGAAAGGCTTTACCATCATTTTTCGTTACCAATGCAGCTTTCGGTTCTGCTGGTAAATTATCGCCCGGCATGCAGTAACGAAATTTACCGTTCTGATTTACGCGAATCAGACGCCCCTTGCTGATTGCCATTGCCAGCGTTGAAGCCACTTTGCGTGATGTGGTACCGAACAACGTAGCCAGTTCATCCGCAGTTAGTGGACCACGTTGTTCAATCGTCGCGGTTAAATCGCACTCCGATATTTTCGTCACTGTTGCTGTGGCGATTTCTTCCGGCTGTTCTTCCGGCACTGGATGTTCCTGCTGAACGTTGTTATCGGCCACACGCCAGGTGTATACGCTTTTATCAACGAATCCAGCCTTTTTAAGTTCCCACAGCTCGTTCAGCACTTCTTCACGACTGATATCAAGTCGCGCAGCCAGTTCTACCGACGTGGCTTTTCCCATTGCTTTCAGTGCATCAAAAACGGTTTCCATTAAAATTTCCTCCCGGTAAAAATCACTTCGCAATTCCTGGCTGGACGACATTCGGACGCCAGCTCTCCCAGTTAAAATTCACCCATCGCCCGCCGTTCATGGTCATGCGATCCATAATCCGCTCGCCGAGCAATGTTTTCATGGCCTCATAGTTCAGGTTTGTCAGCATCCCCACGCTGCGCATCGACGCTGTCCGGCGATCAACAATCTGGTGCAGCACCACCTGCTCGTTTTTTGTCTCGCGCTGAATGCCAATTTCATCAAGAACCAGCAGATCCACTTGGCACAGTTCCCGCAAAAATTTTTCGCCTGATTGCCCGTCGTCATAGCTGGCGTGTAGAGCACTCATGACATCAGCCACGGTAACCACAATCACTGTCTGGCCATCTTTCAGCAGGCGATTCCCGATAGCCGCCGCCAGATGGTTTTTTCCGGTACCAGGTTTTCCGCTGAACGCAAAATTTGTACACCCGGTCATCAGTTCATCAGCGATAGATTTCGCCTGGTTCAACGCGTATCGCTGACCGTCGTTCTGCACCTGGTAATTCGCAAACGAGCATTTGCGGTGCAATGGCTGGATGCCAGAGCGATTCAGAATTTTTTCCACCCGCAACTGACGATTCTGACGGTTGATCTCCTCACAACGTTTCTGGCCTTCGGAAAGTTGCCACTCGCGCCACTCCGCTACCGTTTTGAATGGGGCGGTTACATGTGGCGGGGCCAGTCTGCGGATACGTTCAAGAATGCCTCCTGCCGCAATATTTTTCATGGTCAGTTACCCCCTGAAGCCTGGCGGGATCGCACTATCCGGTAACGAGACGGTGTTAACCTGTCGGAGTAACGTCTCAGGTCGAACACCTTTTGGCGCGAACAAGCCCTGGTATTCATTGGCGATGCTGTGTCGAATCACCTGCTCAGGTGAAAAACCCTGCTGGCGGAATTTTTCCAGCTCCCGTATCGCCCCGTTAGCGCCCTGCTCCGTTCGAATCGGTTTACGCAATGCCTGGCGAAATTCAACCCACTCACGCCAGAGCGAGACAGAAATCCAGTTCGGCAAAGCAATATCCAGAGGGTCAAACTTTTTGACACCTCGATTCCCCCGGGGGGGATTTAGGGGGGGATCTGTTTTTAGATCTTTATCTGTATCTTTATTAGTTGCCTTTGTGTTGACATCATGTTCAAACACCACTTCAACATCTGTTTGAACACCTGTTAAATTTCTCTCTTGTTTTGTTTGAACATCTGCTTCCTTTCTGCTTCTTCTGGCCTGAACCGATGCTTTTCCTGCGGCTGATTTTTTGGTTAATTTTTCCCTGACTGATGCCAGATCTTCCTCAATCCGAAGATGCACCCATTCCTCGCCGTTATCGCAAAAAAACTCCCGCAAGGACGGTTCAACATCAGCCCATCGCTCGTTAGTCAGACGGGCAATTTTTGCCAGCCTGTTTTTAGGTATTGGCTTTCCTGTTTGCCAGTAATTGAACATCAGCAACAAATACGCACCATGCTCCTCTGCTGACAAATGCATGGTGTCAGCCAGGTAATCCGCTATGTACAGTTGCATGTATGGTAATGCGGCCATAATTGCCCCGTATGATGCTGCCCGATTGCTTAGAATAAGCACAAACAGCATGGAAACTTTTGCTTAATGAACAATGACAGAATCGTCGGAAGACCCGCCGCCGCTGAAATGCGCTTTCCGGTAAACGGCCTGGACTGCATCATCATGCGCATCAATTGCCGTACTTAACGCTTCCTGCGCCGCCAGTAATGCACGGCGTTCCAGGGTATCGAAGATGCAGAGTCGGTGACGCAGCTCGCGCGGAAGGATTGCCAGAATTGCTGGGATCAGCTTCTGAATTTTTTCTCTTTGCGTTTTCGTTTCACCTTTCAACCAACGGTGATAGATATTCTGCTGATTATTCCAGTCCTTGCCTGGTACCAGGGGCAATTCGCCGCCCCCCTGGCGCAGATATTCTTCAGTAATTGCATTGGCTACCCATGCCTGCCCTTTTTCGGCTGCCAGGGCAAACAACACCGATTCGATGTGCTCATGCTTGATTTTCATGAATCATTTGCCTCTTGATGTTTCAGGTATGATCAAATGAGGATTTGTTACTGTCATTTAGTTGCTTCACTGACATATTCTGCGAACAACATGCCGAACGTCGTAAATATGACCAGTCAATATCAGGACGAAGTTCTTCGCACAGCACCTCACCTCTTGTTGCACGTTCAATTGCTGGACATCTCTCGGCAGGCAATTGACGTACCCCTTTGATCCATTGATTTACGCTTGGAGGTGATACACCTAAAAGCCTAGCCATTGCTGTTTGCCCACCGACAACAGCACAAGCTTGCTTGAATGAATAGTTCTCTTTTTTCATCGAATGAACTCCAAAAACACACAGAGATATTAGGCGACGCCTAATACAAATGTCAATAGGCTATGCCTAATACAATGAGAGTAGGGATTGCCTAATGCAATGAGCATAGGAGAATATTAAGCAATGCTTAGTGGTAAAGACTTAGGCCGAGCGATAGAGCAGGCCATTAACAAAAAAATCGCATCGGGATCCGTCAAATCAAAGGCGGAGGTCGCACGCCACTTCAAAGTCCAACCACCATCAATCTATGACTGGATTAAGAAAGGCTCCATAAGTAAAGATAAACTTCCAGAATTATGGCGTTTCTTTGCTGATGTTGTTGGTCCAGAGCATTGGGGGCTTAACGAATACCCCATACCAACCCCCACCAATCCAGATACAAAAAGTGAACTTTTAGATATAAACAACCTTTATCAAGCAGCCTCTGATGAAATAAGAGCGATTGTAGCTTTCCTGTTATCTGGAAATGCTACAGAACCAGATTGGGTTGACCACGATGTTCGCGCCTACATAGCAGCGATGGAAATGAAAGTGGGTAAGTATCTGAAAGCTCTAGAATCTGAACGGAAAAGCCAGAACATCACAAAAACTGGAACTTAAACTTATATGGTCTGACGGAAAACTCCTGGATTCCGTTATTTAACCCCCCCATCACTTTCTCCAGTCGCCATCACCTATTAGGTTACGCTTAAAACATTAGGCATAGCCTATTGACAATCAATTAGGCATTACCTATAGTTCCAGCATACCCCCCACCCCGCCCCACAGAACGCCGGGCAATACTTCGAGTTACCAGGCAGTGGTCAGGGGTTAAGTAGCCAGCCCGAGGCGTATGAACATGACGGCGGGATTCAAATTTTGCAGTGCAGCAGTTAGTTCCGCCACCCGGCGTTAAAGGGAGAGATAAGATGGTGCATTACGAAGTAGTTCAATATTTGATGGATTGTTGCAGTATCACTTACAGCCAGGCTGTGCAGGCTTTACGCAGCAACGACTGGGATCTCTGGCAGGCAGAAGCCTCTATCCGCAACAACAAGATGTGAGGTGCGAAAAATGCAAAAAATCGACCTCGGCAACAACGAATCCCTGGTGTGCGGCGTGTTCCCCAACCAGGATGGAACGTTCACTGCCATGACGTATACCAAAAGCAAAACATTTAAAACCGAAACTGGTGCGCGCCGATGGTTGGAGAAGCACACAGTAAGCTAACGATTAAAACGTCTACTCCTGCTGTTCCAGAATAACTTCATAAAATGGGAGTATTTTTCGGTGACGAGATAATAAGAACAGTTTGCGCTATCACTCTGATGTTGAATGATGCCCTTCCGTTCTAATTTTTTCATAACCGGGTTACGGCAAGGAGAAGTGATAATAAGATTTCCTGTTTTAAGGAAATCTTTAAATACAGCGATTTCTTTCTCAGATAAACGAAGCAATACTCGTTGCTCTGGTAGTAATGAATAATGCTTTTGAATATGTGCTCGCAATCTTGAGAAGGAAATGGCGACCACGAAAGAAAAGGCAAAAACGATAATCTGAAAGAGCCAAGGTATTTCAGTATAAGCATTGAATGCGACAGTAAACTCTTTCGGTATCAGCCAGAGAGTGAGACCAAAAATGATAATCGTATACATAAGTCTTTCGAGTGGCTCGTTAGCAAAAAGTTTCAACAATGGAGTAAATACATCCAACATATCAATAACTCTCAACTGTAAGGGTATTGAAATGTTAACACAAGCTCTCGCTGTAGGGGTATAGCCGAGACCACCGAAGCCCGGAGGTGGTGAAATAAAACCGGGCACAACACGAAGGCGCATTTCCGATATCCATAAAGAGTCGGTCTTGTCTGTTAAATTTAAATGGTGGGAGTGCGCCTCCGGTTGTAAATAACGACATTGCTGTGTGTAGTCCTGGCGGCATCAGTTTTTTCTTGAAGTTCGGCTGATGTCCGCCCTTTTTTAAGTGAATTTTGTGATGCGGTGAATGCGGCTAAGCGCACGTGGCACAGTTAAAAGTCATGTTAGTCCTTATTGGTTTGGGTGGGAAAGCCGACTGTAATTGTTAACTGGTTGCAGTCACCTGGAGGCACCAGGCACCGCATCAACAAAGTTCATTTGTAAAAATGGAGATAATTATGATTGCACATCACTTCGGAACTGATGAAATACCACGTCAGTGTGTGACTCCTGGCGATTATGTTCTTCATGAAGGCCGGACATATATTGCCTCGGCAAACAATATTAAAAAGCGAAAACTATATATTCGTAACCTGACCACAAAAACATGCATTACTGACCGCATGATTAAAGTCTTCCTCGGTCGTGATGGTTTACCTGTAAAGGCGGAGTCATGGTGATGACTAAGAAAATAAAATGTGCTTACCACCTTTGCAAAAAAGACGTTGAAGAAAGCAAAGCTATTGAAAGAATGCTTCACTTCATGCACGGGATTTTATCAAAAGACGAACCGAGAAAATATTGCAGTGAATCTTGTGCCGAAAAAGACCAGATGGCACATGAACTTTAATTAATTGACTATTCGAAACTGAATTTATGCCAGAAATGGCAGGTATTCGCTCAACCTTAATTAAGGAGAAAAACATGATTACCAATTATGAAGCCACTGTTGTAACTACCGATGACATTGTTCACGAGGTGAATCTGGAAGGAAAGCGCATTGGCTACGTAATTAAAACAGAAAATAAAGAAACCCCATTCACTGTGGTTGATATCGATGGTCCATCAGGCAACGTAAAAACACTTGATGAAGGTGTCAAAAAAATGTGCCTGGTGCATATCGGAAAGAATCTGCCCGCAGAAAAAAAAGCCGAATTTCTGGCAACTCTAATTGCAATGAAATTAAAAGGTGAAATCTGAAAGAAATAGCCTGCGTATGGCGCAGGCTATGAACAGTGTGTATCCGGCAAGATCATTCACTGAACAAAACGAATTTTAATCTGAGTTGAGGTTAAAAAACAATGAGCACAAAACCACTCTTCCTGTTACGGAAAGCGAAAAAATCATCCGGTGAACCTGACGTCGTCCTGTGGGCAAGCAACGATTTTGAATCGACCTGTGCCACTCTGGACTACCTGATCGTTAAGTCAGGTAAAAAACTGAGCAGCTATTTTAAAGCTGTTGCCACGAATTTTCCTGTCGTTAATGACCTGCCCGCTGAAGGTGAGATCGATTTTACCTGGAGTGAACGCTATCAACTCAGCAAAGACTCCATGACATGGGAACTAAAACCGGGAGCAGCACCAGACAACGCTCACTATCAAGGCAATACCAACGTCAACGGCGAAGACATGACTGAGATTGAGGAGAATATGCTACTCCCAATTTCTGGCCAGGAACTGCCCATTCGTTGGCTTGCTCAACACGGCAGCGAAAAACCGGTAACGCACGTTTCACGCGACGGACTCCAGGCATTACACATTGCTCGGGCTGAAGAACTACCGGCTGTTACTGCCCTGGCTGTTTCCCACAAAACCAGCCTGCTCGACCCGCTGGAAATTCGCGAACTCCACAAACTGGTTCGTGACACTGACAAAGTTTTCCCTAATCCTGGTAATTCAAACCTGGGACTGATAACTGCTTTTTTCGAAGCATACCTGAACGCTGACTACACCGATCGAGGACTGCTGACAAAAGAGTGGATGAAAGGTAATCGTGTTTCACACATCACTCGCACGGCTTCCGGTGCTAATGCTGGCGGCGGAAACCTCACCGATCGCGGCGAAGGTTTCGTACACGATCTGACGTCACTGGCGCGCGACGTAGCCACTGGCGTACTGGCCCGTTCAATGGATCTGGACATCTATAACCTTCATCCGGCACACGCTAAACGCATTGAGGAAATTATCGCTGAAAATAAACCGCCCTTTTCTGTTTTCCGCGACAAATTCATCACCATGCCTGGCGGGCTGGATTATTCCCGCGCCATCGTGGTTGCGTCCGTAAAAGAAGCACCAATTCGGATCGAGGTCATCCCCGCGCACGTCACTGAATATCTGAACAAAGTACTGACTGAAACCGATCATGCCAACCCTGATCCGGAAATCGTGGATATTGCCTGCGGTCGCTCCTCTGCCCCGATGCCGCAGCGAGTAACAGAAGAAGGAAAACAGGATGATGAAGAAAAACCGCAACCATCTGGAACAACGGCAGTTGAACAGGGAGAGGCTGAAACAATGGAACCGGACGCAACTGAACATCATCAGGACACGCAGCCGCTGGATGCTCAGTCACAGGTAAATTCTGTTGATGCGAAATATCAGGAACTGCGGGCAGAACTCCATGAAGCCCGGAAAAACATTCCATCAAAAGATCCTGTCGATGCCGATAAATTGCTTGCTGCATCACGTGGTGAATTTGTTGACGGAATTAGCGACCCGAACGATCCGAAATGGGTAAAGGGGATCCAGACTCGCGATTGTGTGTACCAGAACCAGCCAGAAACGGAAAAAACCAGCCCGGATATGAATCAACCTGAGCCAGTAGTGCAACAGGAACCGGAAATAGCCTGCAATGCCTGCGGCCAGACTGGCGGGGATAACTGCCCTGACTGTGGTGCGGTGATGGGCGACGCAACATACCAGGAAACATTCGATGAGAGAGTCAGGTTGAAGCTAAGGAAAATGATCCGGAGGAAATGGAAGGCGCTGAACATCCGCACAATGAGAATGCTGGCAGCGATCCGCATCGCGATTGCAGTGATGAAACTGGCGAAGTCGCAGATCCCGTAATCGTAGAAGACATAGAGCCAGGTATTTATTACGGAATTTCGAATGAGAATTACCACGCGGGTCCCGGTGTCAGTAAGTCTCAGCTCGATGACATTGCTGATACTCCGGCACTATATTTGTGGCGTAAAAATGCCCCCGTGGACACCACAAAGACAAAAACGCTCGATTTAGGAACCGCTTTCCACTGCCGGGTACTTGAACCGGAAGAATTCAGTAACCGCTTTATCGTAGCACCTGAATTTAACCGCCGTACAAACGCCGGAAAAGAAGAAGAGAAAGCGTTTCTGATGGAATGCGCAAGCACAGAAAAAACAGTTATCACTGCGGAAGAAGGCCGGAAAATTGAACTCATGTATCAAAGCGTTATGGCTTTGCCGCTGGGGCAATGGCTTGTTGAAAGCGCCGGACACGCTGAATCATCAATTTACTGGGAAGATCCTGAAACAGGAATTTTGTGTCGGTGCCGTCCGGACAAAATTATCCCTGAATTTCACTGGATCATGGACGTGAAAACTACGGCGGATATTCAACGATTCAAAACCGCTTATTACGACTACCGCTATCACGTTCAGGATGCATTCTACAGTGACGGTTATGAAGCACAGTTTGGAGTGCAGCCAACTTTCGTTTTTCTGGTTGCCAGCACAACTATTGAATGCGGACGTTATCCGGTTGAAATTTTCATGATGGGCGAAGAAGCAAAACTGGCAGGTCAACAGGAATATCACCGCAATCTGCGAACCCTGTCTGACTGCCTGAATACCGATGAATGGCCAGCTATTAAGACATTATCACTGCCCCGCTGGGCTAAGGAATATGCAAATGACTAAGCAACCACCAATCGCAAAAGCCGATCTGCAAAAAACTCAGGGAAACCGTGCACCAGCAGCAGTTAAAAATAGCGACGTGATTAGTTTTATTAACCAGCCATCAATGAAAGAGCAACTGGCAGCAGCTCTTCCACGCCATATGACGGCTGAACGTATGATCCGTATCGCCACCACAGAAATTCGTAAAGTTCCGGCGTTAGGAAACTGTGACACTATGAGTTTTGTCAGTGCGATCGTACAGTGTTCACAGCTCGGACTTGAGCCCGGTAGCGCCCTCGGTCATGCATATTTACTGCCTTTTGGTAATAAAAACGAAAAGAGCGGTAAAAAAAACGTTCAGCTAATCATTGGCTATCGCGGCATGATTGATCTGGCTCGCCGTTCAGGTCAAATCGCCAGCCTGTCAGCCCGTGTTGTCCGTGAAGGTGACGAGTTTAATTTCGAATTTGGCCTTGATGAAAAGTTAATACACCGCCCAGGAGAAAACGAAGATGCCCCGGTTACCCACGTCTATGCTGTCGCAAGACTGAAAGACGGAGGTACTCAGTTTGAAGTTATGACGCGCAAACAGATTGAGCTGGTGCGCAGCCAGAGTAAAGCTGGTAATAACGGGCCGTGGGTAACTCACTGGGAAGAAATGGCAAAGAAAACGGCTATTCGTCGCCTGTTCAAATATCTGCCCGTATCAATTGAGATCCAGCGTGCAGTATCAATGGATGAAAAGGAACCACTGACAATCGATCCTGCAGATTCCTCTGTATTAACCGGGGAATACAGTGTAATCGATAATTCAGAGGAATAATTCAGCCTGGCGGTGTAATGCACCGCCAACTTGAAATATTTTTTATGAGAAAAATTATGAGATATGACAATGTTAAACCATGTCCATTTTGTGGTTGTCCATCAGTAACGGTGAAAGCCATTTCAGGATATTACCGAGCGAAGTGTAACGGATGCGAATCCCGAACCGGTTATGGTGGAAGTGAAAAAGAAGCACTCGAAAGATGGAATAAACGAACCACTGGAAATAATAATGGAGGTGTTCATGTATAAAATTACCGCCACTATTGAAAAGGAAGGTGGCACTCCTACTAACTGGACAAGATATTCAAAATATAAACTAACTAAATCAGAATGCGAAAAAATGCTCTCAGGTAAAAAAGAAGCAGGCGTTTCCAGAGAGCAGAAAGTAAAACTGATAAATTTTAATTGCGAGAAACTTCAGTCCTCGTGAATTGCATTGTATTCAAATTAAAACTTCATAGCTGATTATTAATAATCAACATCGGGCGTCAATTTAAGTCTAACATTGGCGCCTGCCAGAGGTGATGCGATGGCACAAGTAATCTTTAATGAAGAGTGGATGGTTGAATACGGCCTGATGCTTCGCACTGGTCTGGGGGCCAGACAAATTGAAGCATACCGCCAGAACTGTTGGGTGGAAGGCTTCCACTTCAAACGAGTATCTCCTTTAGGGAAGCCAGACAGTAAGCGAGGAATTATCTGGTACAACTATCCAAAGATAAATCAGTTTATCAAAGACTCATGATATGTCTAAATTACCAACAGGTGTCGAGATTCGAGGTAAATACATTCGCATCTGGTTCATGTTTCGAGGAAAACGATGTCGGGAAACATTGAAAGGCTGGGAGGTTACTAACAGTAACATTAAAAAAGCCGGGAATTTAAGAGCGTTGATAGTTCATGAAATCAATTCCGGTGAGTTTGAGTATTTAAGACGTTTTCCCCAGTCCAGCACTGGGGCAAAAATGGTGACAACGAGGGTCATAAAAACGTTCGGGGAGCTTTGTGATATCTGGACAAAAATTAAAGAAACAGAGTTAACAACAAACACAATGAAGAAAACGAAATCACAATTAAAAACACTCAGGATAATAATTTGTGAGAGTACCCCGATATCGCATATTCGTTATAGCGATATCTTAAACTACCGGAATGAACTGCTGCATGGAGAAACGCTTTACCTAGATAATCCAAGATCCAACAAAAAAGGAAGAACCGTGCGCACAGTTGATAATTATATCGCCCTGCTCTGTTCGTTGTTACGTTTTGCGTATCAGTCGGGATTTATATCAACCAAACCATTTGAAGGAGTAAAAAAATTACAGAGAAACAGAATAAAGCCTGACCCGTTATCTAAAACAGAATTCAATGCATTAATGGAAAGTGAAAAAGGACAGAGCCAGAACTTGTGGAAATTTGCCGTATACTCCGGGCTTCGTCACGGGGAACTGGCTGCTCTGGCGTGGGAGGATGTGGATTTCGAGAAGGGAGTTGTGAATGTCAGAAGAAACCTGACGATACTTGATATGTTCGGTCCCCCAAAAACAAATGCGGGGATCCGGACGGTAACACTACTGCAGCCTGCTCTTGAAGCACTGAAGGAGCAATACAAACTGACCGGGCATCATCGCAAAAGCGAAATCACTTTTTATCATCGGGAGTACGGCAGAACCGAAAAGCAAAAACTGCATTTTGTTTTCATGCCCAGAGTGTGTAACGGAAAACAGAAACCTTATTACTCGGTAAGCAGTTTGGGTGCGAGATGGAATGCAGCAGTAAAACGTGCTGGTATTCGCCGCCGTAATCCGTACCATACGCGGCATACTTTTGCCTGCTGGCTGTTGACGGCAGGAGCGAACCCGGCGTTTATAGCCAGCCAGATGGGGCATGAAACTGCGCAGATGGTGTATGAAATTTACGGTATGTGGATTGATGACATGAACGACGAACAGGTAGCCATGTTGAATGCGCGGTTATCGTAGTTGCAAAGTTTGCCCCCAATTTGCCCCATTTAGTACCAGAGAACTGAAATAATGCAAGAAAATCAAAAGAATACGAAGAAAGAAATATACAACCTGAACAAATTACAAAAACGTCTGCGTCGTAACGTGGGCGAAGCCATTGCTGACTTCAATATGATTGAAGAAGGCGATCGCATCATGGTTTGCCTCTCCGGGGGTAAAGATAGCTATACCATGCTGGAAATTCTGCGCAATTTGCAGCAAAGCGCGCCAATCAATTTTTCGCTGGTGGCTGTTAACCTCGATCAAAAGCAACCGGGCTTCCCGGAACACGTTCTGCCCGAGTATCTTGAAAAGCTGGGCGTTGAGTACAAGATTGTTGAAGAGAACACTTACGGTATCGTGAAAGAGAAGATTCCGGAGGGCAAAACCACTTGCTCACTGTGTTCTCGTCTTCGTCGCGGTATCCTTTATCGTACCGCAACGGAACTGGGAGCGACGAAGATCGCGCTGGGTCACCATCGTGACGATATCCTGCAAACGTTGTTCTTAAATATGTTCTACGGCGGCAAGATGAAAGGTATGCCTCCGAAACTGATGAGCGATGATGGCAAACATATCGTGATTCGCCCTCTGGCCTACTGCCGCGAGAAAGATATTCAGCGCTTTGCCGATGCAAAAGCGTTCCCGATTATTCCGTGCAACCTGTGCGGTTCACAGCCTAACCTGCAACGTCAGGTGATTGCTGACATGTTGCGTGACTGGGATAAACGTTATCCGGGGCGTATCGAGACGATGTTCAGCGCGATGCAGAATGTGGTGCCGTCGCATCTGTGCGATACCAACCTGTTCGATTTCAAAGGCATTACCCACGGTTCTGAAGTGGTTAACGGGGGTGATCTGGCGTTTGATCGCGAAGAGATCCCTCTACAACCGGCGGGTTGGCAGCCTGAAGAAGATGAAAATCAGTTGGATGAGTTACGACTGAATGTGGTTGAAGTGAAATAACCCGGATAGCGCCCGATGCGCAAGCTTATCGGGCTACTCTTATGGAGGCCGGAGAAGACGCGGCCAGCGTCGCATCCGGCAATCCCGAAGAAGATGTTGACTCTTGCACCCTGCGATTCAACATTTCATTATTTTAATAACCGCACCCGGCACGTTTTTCCTTTAATCTTCCCGCCCTGTAACTGTTTCCATGCTTTATGAGCAACAGCCTGACGCACCGCGACATAGACATGCGCCGGATGCACGGCGATTTTGCCAATATCTGCGCCATCAAGCCCGATATCTCCTGTCAGCGCACCTAATACATCACCCGGGCGCATTTTGGCTTTTTTCCCGCCATCGATACATAACGTTGCCATTTCGGCTTCCAGCGGCACAATGGAACTATTAACTGGCGGCGTTTGCCAGTTAAGTTTTATCTGCAACATGCCAGAAATGATATTGGCCCGCTGTGCTTCTTCCGGGGCACAGAAACTGATCGCCAGACCGCTATTTCCTGCACGCGCTGTACGACCGATGCGATGTACATGAACTTCAGGATCCCACGCCAGCTCAAAGTTCACCACCAGCTCAAGCGATTTAATATCCAGACCTCGCGCAGCAACATCAGTCGCAACCAGTACACGGGCGCTACCGTTAGCAAAACGTACCAGGGTCTGATCGCGATCACGTTGCTCCAGATCGCCGTGTAACGACAATGCACTTTGCCCTACTTCATTCAGCGCGTCGCAGACAGCCTGGCAATCTTTTTTGGTATTGCAAAACACCACGCAAGAGGATGGCTGATGCAAACTTAATAACCGTTGCAACAACGGAATTTTGCCTTTGCTGGATGTCTCATAAAATTGTTGTTCAATAGGTGGCAGAGCATCTGTTGAGTCAATTTCAATCGCTAAAGGATCGCGTTGCACTCGTCCGCTGATTGCGGCGATGGCTTCCGGCCAGGTTGCCGAAAACAGAAGCGTCTGTCGAGATGCTGGCGCAAAACGGATGACATCATCAATGGCATCGCTAAATCCCATATCCAGCATGCGGTCGGCCTCATCCATCACCAGCGTATTCAACGCATCCAGTGATACCGTGCCTTTTTGCAGATGATCCAACAAACGGCCCGGCGTTGCCACGATAATATGCGGCGCATGTTGCAACGAATCACGCTGCATACCGAACGGTTGACCACCGCACAACGTCAAAATTTTGGTATTTGGCAGAAAACGCGCCAGCCGACGCAATTCACCTGCCACCTGATCCGCCAGTTCACGCGTAGGACACAGCACTAAAGCCTGGGTTTGAAATAGCGACGCATCAATTTGCTGTAACAAGCCGAGGCCAAAAGCCGCCGTTTTGCCGCTGCCGGTTTTCGCCTGCACGCGAACATCTTTTCCGGCAAGGATCGCCGGAAGCGCGGCGGCCTGCACCGGCGTCATGGTTAAATAACCCAACTCATTAAGGTTCGTGAGTTGGGCGGGAGGCAAAATATTCAGGGTAGAAAAAGCGGTCACAATCTATTCTCGTGGTCATCGACGCAAAGTTAGCAGGCGCGTATCCTCGCAGATCTACGCTCACGATGCGACAATTTAATCGGTTCTTCATCGGGGGGGGGGTCAGGCATGGGTTGCGGACGAGGGATCGGATCGGGCACTGGAACAGGATCGCCAGGAATCGGTTCAGGGACAGGAATTTGCAAATAAATAAGTGTCGTCATATTTCCCTCCGGTCATTGGGTGGACTCTTAAAGGGTAGACGCTGATAAATAACAGGCAAAAAAAAAGCCGACTCATCAAAGTCGGCGTCGTACGAATCAATTGTGCTATGCAGTAATTCAAAAAAGGAAGTAAGACAATATGGAGCGCAACGCCCATCGCTTGACGTTGCATTCACCTGCAAGAGAGATATTGCCCTGAATGGGTAGAGAGTTTATTGACTTCGCTCAAACTTTGCGGCGTTTTTGTATACAGACATCCGGGAAAATTGCTTTTGTTACAACCATTTACTACGATGCAACCATAAAGCAACACCACCAATAAGAACAACTAACAGAATACAAAAAATTGAAAATCCGAATTGCCACCCGCCGCCTGGGATCCCACCAAGGTTGACGCCAAATAACCCGGTCAGAAAGGTACTGGGTAAAAAGACCATTGCCATCAACGACATTGTATAGGTACGACGCGCTAAATTTTCCTGCATCACCTGAGCGATTTCATCCGCCATCACGCCAGTCCGTGCTATACAGGCGTCGATTTCGTCAAGCCCGCGCCCAAGGCGATCGGCAATATCCTGCATACGACGGCGTTGGTCATCGCTCATCCACGGCAAACGTTCACTGGCAAGACGAGCATAAACATCACGTTGCGGTGCCATATAGCGACGCATCACAATTAATTGTTTGCGCAGCAGAGCCAGGAATCCACGCGGTGGAATTTGCTGATCAAGGAGATTATCTTCAAGGTCGATAATTTTATCGTGCAGCTGCTCGATAAATTCGCTGGAATGATCGGTCAACGCATCACATACATCCACCAGCCATCCCCCGCAATCGGTCGGACCCGTGCCCTCTTCCAGATCGCTTACCACATCGTCCAGCGCCAGCACTTTGCGTTGTCGGGTCGAAACAATTAACCGCCCGTCCATATATACACGCATGGCGACCAGTTGATCGGGGCGTTCATCGGTGCTGCCGTTTATACAGCGCAATGTAATCAGCGTACCTTCACCGAGACGGCTGACTCGGGGCCGTGTGCTCTCGCCCGCCAGCGCATCACGTACGTTATTGGGAAGCAGCGGTGTTGTCGCCAGCCATTGGGCGCTATCATGGTGTACATAATTAAGGTGGAGCCAGTAGGGATGCGCTTCATCAATCACATCTGTATTTTCCAGCGGTTTAACGCCGCCTCTACCATCCAGCATCCAGGCAAATACTGCATCCGGGACATTAACGTCCGATCCCTTAATCGCTTCCACAGTGCCTCCATCATCAACGCATTATTTTGTAGTCTAGCCTTCTGGCCCTGTTACGCAACATCTCATCACCCCATTACCCTGAAATGATTAATAAAATTCTGTCTAAATTGAATACAAAAAGCAAAATGCTTTTCCATATACAAACCGTGTGAAGTGTTAAATAGCGTCTATCATTATCAGAATTATCTGATCATATGACGTGGCTTTTTTGCGATCGGATAGCAACAAAAATTGATAAAAATAACGGGATCTCAATGATTACGCACAACTTCAATACCCTGGACTTACTCACCAGTCCTGTCTGGATCGTTTCGCCATTTGAGGAACAGTTAATTTATGCCAACAGCGCGGCGCGACTGTTGATGCAAGACCTCACGTTTAGTCAGCTACGAACCGGTCCCTATTCCGTCTCCTCACAAAAAGAACTGCCGAAATACCTCTCCGATCTGCAAAACCAACACGATATTATCGAAATCCTCACCGTTCAGCGCAATGAAGAGGAAACAGCATTGAGCTGTCGGCTTGTTTTGCGAGAGCTGACAGAAGCAGAACCGGTGATTATTTTCGAAGGTATCGAAGCGCCGGCAACGCTGGGTTTAAAAGCCAGTCGCTCGGCAAATTATCAGCGCAAAAAACAAGGTTTTTATGCGCGCTTTTTTCTGACTAACTCTGCACCAATGTTGTTGATTGCCCCCTCACGAGATGGCCAAATCGTCGATGCTAACCTCGCCGCGCTCAATTTCTATGGTTATAACCATGAAACGATGTGCCAGAAACATACCTGGGAAATAAATATGCTCGGGCGTCGCGTCATGCCTATCATGCATGAAATTTCGCATTTACCAGGCGGTCATAAGCCTTTGAATTTTGTTCATAAACTGGCGGATGGTTCGACTCGTCATGTGCAGACCTATGCCGGGCCGATTGAAATTTATGGCGACAAGCTCATGTTATGTATTGTGCATGATATTACTGAGCAAAAACGGCTGGAGGAGCAGCTGGAACATGCTGCCCACCATGACGCGATGACCGGATTACTGAATCGGCGACAGTTTTATCACATTACCGAGCCAGGCCAAATGCAGCACCTCGCCATCGCTCAGGATTACAGCTTATTGCTCATCGACACAGATCGTTTTAAACACATTAACGATCTCTATGGGCATTCTAAAGGTGATGAGGTGTTATGCGCCCTCGCCCGCACTCTCGAAAGTTGCGCTCGCAAAGGCGATTTGGTGTTTCGTTGGGGAGGCGAAGAGTTTGTCTTATTGCTACCAAGAACCCCACTGGATACCGCGCTTTCGCTGGCTGAAACTATCCGCGTAAGCGTGGCAAAAGTGAGTATTTCAGGCTTACCACGCTTTACCGTCAGCATTGGTGTGGCGCATCACGAAGGAAATGAAAGCATCGATGAACTGTTTAAACGCGTTGATGATGCTTTGTATCGGGCGAAAAATGATGGACGCAACCGCGTGCTGGCGGCATAGGCCGCGGATGCGTCTCGAGATCAACGACTGCGCTTAGCGTGGCGCTCCCAGTTTTCTTGCTTTGCCTGTGCCGTTTTACGTAGTGCGACGTAACACGCCCCGCTGCCGCCATGATGCGGTAGCGCGGTACAATATGCCTGGACATCATCAAATTCGGTCAACCAGCGCGCCACATAGCTGCGGACAATATTGGCATGCGATTTATCTTCCCGCCCTTTACCATGAATAATCAGCACATTACGCAAACCATCCGCCAGGGCTTGTTGAATGAAACTGAACACCATTTTGCGGCACTCTTCCACCGGCTGGCGCAAAAGATTCAGGCTCGCCTGTTGCGGATATTTACCACTGCGCAGCTTATCCAGCACCCCATGTTGCAACCCTTCCCGCCGAAACTCCAGCGGCTGACTTAGCGGGATGATGTCGAGAAATCCGGTGGTGAGGAAATTATCAAGTTGCAGCGTGTCGATACGCTGCGGCGCACGTTGGTTACGCGTTGGATGCCAGTGGACATCTGTAGCACGTTTCAGCGGCTGGACATCTTCCATGGCGTCAAGAAACAGCGATTTGTCGTCAAGGTTCATGTAACCTCCTATGCACCTTCACACGTCGTGATTCAGACGGGTTAATTGTTCATACTTACTGCATCGTTCCCTTCACAGATTGAAACAATACTCTACTTCATACCTGTGAGTATCTGCGCAGGCGGGGCATTTTATACTAGCCTGTTAGCAGTATCGAACAGTTTAGCCCGAGTTTAATTCAGCACAGGCTCCGATCAGGATGATTTATTCATAGCAGGAACCAACAAAAATGCGATAAATAACAGACCACTGATTAGCAGAAAGGTATCCGAAAATGCCATAGTTTGCGCCTCCCTCAGCATCAATTGACTCAATAATTTGGTTGAAGCCAGTATTTCCGATGTTTGGTCACTTCCACTGCGATTAAAAAACAAAGCACTTCTGGAAATGAAGTCATTCACCGTATGGGGAACAGAAACCATTTTTTCACCCATTCTCGAAAAATGAAAATTAGTTCGATTATTGAGAATAGAGCCACACAGGGCAATACCAATCGCGCCCCCAAGATTACGTGTTAAATTAAATACACCAGAGGCTAACTTCAGCCGTTCTTTTGGAATTCCCCCCAGCGTTAATGTTACGATGGGGGCCATCGCAAACTGCTGCGAAATCCCTCTAATTGCCTGTGGAAACAGTAACTCCTGCCATCCCCATTCGTGGGTTATAGGGGTAAAAAGATACATTGAAAACACAAATCCACCCAGCCCCGCCATCAACAGCCATCGCAGATTTATTTTTTTACTTAACCAGAAGTAAAAGGGAACAGAAAATAACTGGAAAATACCTGTTGTGCAAACGGCAAAACCTATCTCTTCGGCATTTAATCCGCGAACCTGCCCCAAAAACACAGGTATTAAATATACAGTAGAGAATATCCCAACCCCTCCAGAAAAAGAAAAAAAACATCCCAGCGTGAAATTTTTATCCTTAAAAGCATGAAGATCCATTATCGGATTGGATATTGTAAGTGTACGCGCAGCAAATAAAATAAAACTCAACAATGCCAGAACTGATGTCAGAAAAATAGTATTATCATCCAGCCATCCCCAGCGCGCTCCTTCTTCAAGAGTATATTCCAGACATCCCAGTGTCATGGCCAACAGGATAATACTCGGATAATCAGCAACTTTCAGTAAAGAGAGATCAGGTTTATCAAAATTAACCAGAAAAGGAATACTCAAAACTAAATATATGCCAGGTAATATATTGATATAAAATAGCCATCGCCAGTCGAGGTTATCAGTGATCCAGCCCCCCAGAGTTGGCCCTAGCGTCGGTGACAGTGAGGCCAGCGCACTGACTACCGCAGCAGCCAACCCCAACTCTTTACCCTGGTAATAAATAAACGCCGTCGTGAAAACTAAAGGGATCATGGATGCGCCAGCCGCTCCCTGTAAAGCACGAAACAAAATCATGATCTGAATATTCCATGCAAGTCCACACGCGATACTCATTAAAGTAAATATTCCCGCGGATAGAGTAAAAAGCCAACGAGTGGAAAATACCCGTGACAGCCACCCAGAGAGCGGAATAACAATAATCTCAGCAATTAAATAGCTGGTCTGAAGCCAGGCCATTTCGTCTTTACCTGCGGACAGACCACCACCTATTTCATTTAGGGATGACGATACAATTTGAATATCAAGCTGAGCAATAAATAATCCCATACACATACTAGCGAAAGCAATATGTTTACGCATAGACATCATCTCTCATCAACACTGACGGTGACGGACAGTCCCGGGCGAAGAAGTTGCTTTAATTCCTTTGCGTCGTCAAATGCAATCCGTACCGGGACACGCTGAACAATTTTGGTGAAATTGCCAGTGGCATTTTCTATCGGAATCAAGCTGAAACTGGCTCCTGTCGCTGGGGAAAGGCTTTCAATGTGACCGTGAAACACTTCCCCTTTGAGAATATCAGCACGGATCTCAGCCTTCATTCCTGGCTTCATTCCCGCTCTTTGGTTTTCTTTATAATTTGCATCAACCCACAACTCACTGACTGGTACTAGTGAAACTAACGATGTGCCGCCTTCCACCCAACTGCCTGTATGGGCGCTGCGGTTTGCGACAATGCCATCAATCGGCGCACGAACAAGGGTATATTCCAGATCCAGTAGTGCCTGAGTCAAAGCGGCCTGAACTTCTTCGATACTTGCACGTACGTTTTCTTCCTGAGCAGATAAAACTGCCAGCCGTTGCTTCTCCACCATGAAATCGTTCGCGGCTTTACGCTCCTTTGCTGCGACCTGCTGGTAGTCAAACCTGGCGTTATCAATAATTTGTTGCGATATTGCCGCTGATTGTGCGAGTTTTTCATAACGTTCAGTATCTCGCAGGCGCTTTTGCTCCTCATGTTTTACTGCCTGCCATGTTTCACTGGCACTTTGAATTATCGACTGCTGCATCGCAATAGTGGCTTGAATGCTTTCGAGATTGGCTTTGCTACTTTTTATTTTTGCCTCAAGCCTGGCGACATTTGCACGATAATCCCGATCATCGAGACGCAGGATAATATCGCCTTTTTTTACGCTCTGATTATCGCGCACCTCTATAGCAGAAATATAACCAGAAACTTTACTTGCTACCGTGGTGATATTACCACCAATGTAAGCATCATCCGTCGTCTGTATAAATCTTCCTTTGCTTACCCACCAGATAAAAAAGACAACGCCAGCCAAAATAATACCGTTCGCTACCACCCCAATAAGCTGTTTTTTAGAAATTATCATCACTCTTTACACCGTATATATCCGGAAACTTGCATTCGTCATATTTAAAATTTAACATGGCTTATTTGATGATTTCTGACAAAATACCTACTGTAAATGACAATCACACTGCAACCCAAAGCATCACCAGGGCATCACATTATCGGACTGGATTCGGAACATCTGAATGGAGGCACAGTTCCCTGGCATAAACATCTCTATGCCCAGTTGCTTTACCCGGCTGAAGGAGTCGTTCGTGTATGGGCTGGAGAAAGCGTCTGGCTAGTGCATGCCAGCAGCGCGCTTTGGCTGCCCCCACAAATGCCGCATAAGTTTGTTGCGACAGGCAACGTACTTTTAAAAACCGTACTGGTTTCAGAAGCGGAAAGTGAAACGCTGGGAAAAGTTTGCTTTATGACGGGTATTTCACCCCTGTTAAGAGAATTACTAATTGCAATTAACCAACTTCCACCGTCGCAAAGTACCACAGATAAACAACAGTTACGTTTTTCAGCCCTCGAGACACTGATACTTCAGGAAATAAAAATGGGGGTGAAAATGTCACTTGAACTCCCTTGGCCAAATGATGAGCGGCTACAGCAGCTTTGTGAGAATTTGCTAAACAACCAAGGGTATCTACCAACACTGGATAATCTAGCGGATAAAATTAACGTCAGTAGCCGTACACTCATGCGCTTATTTGTTAAAGAGACGGGATTAACATTTCGCCACTGGGTTCAGCAAATGCACGTTATTTCTGCAGTGACGCTTCTTGATGATGGATATTCGTTGACCAAAATTGCCCATCGTCTGGGCTATGCCTCAGCTGAATCGTTCGGCAATATGTTTAAGCGTCGAACGGGCTACTCGCCCGGTAAATTTACTCGTCGATTAACGATGCATGATTATGCAATCACAAGACAAATGATTTAACTTATATTTTCGTGAAATCTGTCACTGAAGAAAATTGGCAACGGATGGGTAAAACCGTTATAACACTGTCACCGGTCACCAGGACCCCAGGCCGGATTTAAGACGAGGATGCACTGCTGTGTGTACTGTAGAGTCTGGCGGATGTCGACAGACTCTATTTTTTTATGCAGTTTTAACTTTGCAGATAGCCGCATTCTCGCCGAAATTGCGTGATTAATGACGCGGTCAGTGGTGTCTGGCGACTATCACGCCGCTGAATCAAATAATAGGTCGCTTTCGGTAAAATTTCGCTAACCGGCAACATCACCAGCCCCTGTCCGTGCAAGGGATCGCAGCCCATTTCTTCAGGTAGTATGCTGAGAAAATCGCTTTTTGCCACCAGACTGATACAGGCTGAGAACGTCTCGCAGACTACGCCGACCTGTGGCGTTTGCGCCTGATCGTCAAGCAATTCACTCAAGTGTTTGTAGTAGCTGCCGTGTGGCGTCGGCATTGTCCAGCTGTAGTCCAGTAACTGTTTGATCGAACGGGCACCAATGGCGGGATGTCCCGGGCGGCAAAAGATCGCGAATTGCTTTTCCAGTAATTTCTCAAAAGTAAATTCGTGGTCGTAGGGTCCCTGATAATAGGTATTGATGGTGAAATCCAGTTCCCCCTGGCGCAATTCATTAATCATCGATACCAGTTGCCCTTCCATAATGCGTACTTTTACCTGCGGATGCTGCTGATGAAAACGAGATATGACAGCTGGCATCAGACTGCGGGAAATACTGGCCCCCATGCCGATATTAATTTGCCCTGCCAGTTGCCCTTGTCGTTGGCGAATATCCTCTTGCGCTGCGCGCAGCTCTTCAAGAATAAGACTGGCGTGCTGATAAAAACTTTCACCGGCATCAGTTAACGTCACGCCTTTACTACGGCGAAAAAAGAGTTGTGCCGCCAACCCTTCTTCCAGCTCCTGAATAGATTTACTCATTGCCGGTTGCGACATATTCAACATTCGGCTCGCTCCGCGAATGCTGCCCTGACGAGCCACTTCAACAAAAGCCCGAATTTGATGAATTTTTACCTGAAAAGCCATGACGCCACCGATAACCGTTATTTATCAGACCAAAGAAACTGGCATCTACTTTAATGCAGATGATTGTGTCAGGGTAATTTATGAACGGTTAAAACTGTGAAAAATCAGTTAGTGATAAGTAAAAACTATCGCTACGTGAACCGGGTCACACTTTTTACTGATGACGGGAAAGGTTATGGAGTCTTTGAATCAATTTGTTAATTCGCTTGCCCCAAAATTATCGCACTGGCGACGTGATTTTCATCACTATGCAGAGTCTGGCTGGGTGGAATTCCGCACTGCCACCGTTGTTGCGGAAGAATTGCACCAGCTCGGTTATTCACTGGCGCTGGGCCGCGAAGTCGTTAATGAAAGTAGCCGGATGGGATTACCTGATGAATTCACTCTACAACGCGAATTCGAGCGCGCTCGTCAACAGGGGGCGCTAGAACAATGGATTGCGGCTTTTGAAGGCGGTTTCACTGGCATCGTCGCTACCCTGGATACCGGTCGCCCCGGTCCGGTGATGGCTTTCCGTGTCGATATGGACGCGCTGGATCTCAGTGAAGAGCAGGATGTCAGCCATCGCCCCTACCGCGACGGTTTTGCGTCATGTAACGCCGGAATGATGCATGCCTGTGGTCATGATGGGCATACCGCCATTGGGCTTGGGCTGGCGCATACCCTTAAACAGTTCGAGTCCGGACTACATGGCGTCATCAAACTGATTTTTCAGCCTGCAGAGGAAGGTACGCGTGGCGCGCGGGCGATGGTAGATGCAGGTGTCGTAGATGATGTTGTTTATTTTACTGCCGTGCACATTGGCACTGGCGTACCTGCGGGCACCGTGGTGTGCGGCAGTGATAATTTTATGGCAACCACCAAATTTGACGCGCACTTCACCGGGACCGCCGCTCACGCAGGCGCAAAACCAGAAGACGGTCACAATGCCTTGTTGGCTGCAGCACAAGCAACTCTTGCACTGCATGCAATCGCCCCGCACAGCGAAGGCGCTTCCAGAGTAAACGTGGGCGTTATGCAGGCAGGAAGCGGTCGTAATGTTGTTCCTGCCTCGGCGTTGCTGAAAGTGGAAACACGCGGGGCCAGCGACGTCATTAATCAATATGTTTTTGAACGTGCACAACAAGCGATTCAGGGCGCAGCAACCATGTATGGTGTCGGCGTTGAAACTCGTCTGATGGGTGCTGCTACCGCCAGTTCTCCTTCGCCGCAATGGGTCGCATGGTTGCAAAGTCAGGCGGCTCAGGTCGCGGGGGTCAATCAGGCCATTGAACGTGTTGAAGCGCCTGCGGGTTCCGAAGATGCCACATTAATGATGGCCCGCGTGCAGCGACATCAAGGGCAAGCCTCCTATATGGTGTTTGGCACACAGCTGGCGGCAGGTCATCACAATGAAAAATTCGATTTTGACGAGCAGGTTCTCGCTATTGCCGTCGAAACGCTGGCGCGCACCGCGCTCAATTTTCCCTGGACGCGAGGTATCTGATGCAGGAAATCTATCGTTTTATCGACGATGCGATTGAAGCCGATCGCCAACGTTATACCGATATTGCCGATCAAATCTGGGATCATCCAGAAACACGTTTTGAAGAGTTCTGGTCAGCGGAGCATCTGGCTTCGGCGCTGGAGTCTGCAGGCTTCACCGTTACCCGCAACGTAGGCAATATCCCAAATGCCTTTATTGCTTCGTTTGGTCAAGGCAAACCGGTTATCGCCCTGCTGGGGGAATATGACGCCCTGGCAGGTTTAAGTCAGCAAGCAGGTTGCGCGCAACCTACATCCGCGACGCCCGGTGAAAATGGTCACGGTTGCGGACACAATTTGCTGGGAACCGCCGCCTTTGCCGCAGCAATAGCCGTCAAGAAATGGCTGGAACAATATGGGCAAGGCGGCACGGTGCGCTTTTATGGTTGTCCTGGCGAAGAAGGCGGCTCGGGTAAAACATTCATGGTCCGCGAGGGGGTATTTGATGATGTGGATGCGGCACTCACCTGGCACCCGGAAGCCTTTGCCGGTATGTTCAATACCCGCACGCTGGCAAACATTCAGGCATCATGGCGCTTTAAAGGGATCGCAGCACATGCCGCGAATTCCCCTCATTTGGGACGCAGCGCCCTTGATGCCGTAACGTTGATGACCACTGGCACCAACTTCCTCAACGAACATATTATTGAAAAAGCGCGCGTACACTATGCCATCACAGATAGCGGCGGGATCTCGCCCAACGTGGTCCAGGCGCAGGCAGAAGTGCTTTATCTTATCCGCGCCCCCGAAATGACCGATGTGCAGCATATTTATGATCGGGTCGCCAAAATCGCCGAAGGTGCGGCATTGATGACCGAAACCACGGTTGAATGCCGCTTCGACAAAGCCTGTTCCAGTTATCTCCCGAATCGCACCTTAGAAAATGCCATGTACCGAGCCCTATCCCATTTTGGTACCCCGGAATGGAACTGCGAAGAACTGGCTTTTGCGAAACAAATTCAGGCTACGCTCACCCCCAACGATCGGCAAAACAGTCTGAATAATATCGCTGCAACCGGTGGCGAAAACGGCAAGGCTTTTGCACTACGTCATCGTGAAACGGTACTGGCGAATGAAGTCGCTCCATATGCCGCCACCGATAACGTGCTTGCGGCATCGACTGATGTCGGCGACGTCAGTTGGAAACTGCCTGTTGCCCAGTGTTTCAGCCCCTGCTTTGCCGTCGGTACCCCGCTACATACGTGGCAACTGGTTAGCCAGGGGCGAACATCTATTGCTCATAAAGGAATGCTGCTGGCGGCGAAAACTATGGCAGCAACCACACTTAATCTCTTCATTGATTCAGGGCTATTGCAAGAATGCCAACAAGAGCATCAGCAAGTTACGGACACGCAACCGTATCACTGCCCTATCCCGAAAAACGTGACACCGTCACCTTTAAAATAACAACAACAACGCAAACACAACAAACGAGGAATGCCCATGAGTATGTCATCCATACCGTCGTCCTCCCAATCCGGGAAGCTCTATGGCTGGGTCGAAAGAATTGGTAACAAGGTTCCCCATCCTTTTTTGCTCTTTATCTATTTGATTATCGTACTCATGGTGACGACGGCAATTTTGTCGGCCTTTGGCGTCAGTGCGAAAAACCCGACCGATGGTACGCCGGTGGTCGTGAAAAACCTGCTCAGTGTGGAAGGATTACACTGGTTTTTACCCAATGTTATTAAAAACTTTAGCGGTTTTGCTCCACTTGGCGCGATCCTGGCGCTGGTTTTAGGTGCCGGTCTGGCGGAGCGCGTCGGCTTACTGCCAGCGTTGATGGTTAAAATGGCATCGCATGTGAATGCCCGCTACGCCAGTTATATGGTGCTGTTTATTGCTTTTTTTAGCCACATTTCTTCCGATGCGGCGTTAGTGATCATGCCACCGATGGGTGCGCTGATTTTTCTGGCGGTGGGCAGGCATCCAGTTGCAGGTTTACTGGCTGCCATTGCAGGCGTAGGTTGCGGCTTTACGGCTAATTTACTGATTGTCACAACCGACGTGTTGCTGTCGGGGATCAGCACGGAAGCGGCGGCTGCGTTCAATCCGCAAATGCACGTCAGTGTAATTGATAACTGGTATTTTATGGCCAGCTCCGTAATCGTACTGACGATTGTTGGCGGCCTGATAACCGACAAAATCATCGAGCCACGGTTAGGTCAATGGCAGGGAAACAGCGATGAGAAACTGCAGACATTGACCGAAAGTCAGCGTTTTGGTTTACGCATAGCAGGTGTCGTATCGCTACTTTTTATTGCTGCGATTGCGCTGATGGTGATCCCGGAAAACGGGATATTGCGCGATCCGATTAATCACACCGTGATGCCATCACCCTTTATTAAAGGTATCGTGCCACTGATCATTCTTTTTTTCTTTGTGGTCTCGCTGGCTTATGGCATCGCTACCCGCACAATTCGACGTCAGGCGGATTTACCCCATTTAATGATTGAACCGATGAAAGAGATGGCGGGATTTATCGTGATGGTTTTTCCCCTCGCCCAGTTTGTCGCCATGTTTAACTGGAGCAACATGGGGAAATTCATCGCCGTGGGGCTGACCGATATACTGGAAAGTTCAGGGCTTAGCGGCATCCCGGCGTTTGTCGGTCTGGCGTTGCTTTCCTCTTTCTTATGCATGTTTATCGCCAGCGGTTCCGCAATCTGGTCGATTCTGGCCCCCATTTTCGTACCAATGTTTATGCTACTTGGCTTTCACCCGGCATTTGCGCAAATCCTCTTTCGTATTGCCGACTCATCCGTATTGCCTTTAGCGCCAGTATCTCCTTTTGTTCCACTGTTTCTTGGATTCCTGCAACGCTACAAACCAGACGCGAAACTGGGTACTTACTATTCGTTAGTTTTGCCCTATCCACTTATCTTTTTGGTGGTATGGCTGCTGATGTTGCTGGCGTGGTATCTTGTCGGTCTGCCGATAGGTCCGGGGATTTACCCACGTTTGTCTTAAGAGAGAACGGATGCTGAGATTACTTGAAGAAAAAATTGTCACGCCACTGGGTCCACTGTGGGTGATTTGCGATGAGCAATTTCGCCTGCGGGCGGTTGAATGGGAAGAGTACAGCGAACGCATGGTGCAGCTGCTGGACATCCATTATCGCAAAGAAGGCTATGAGCGCATTTCTGCCACCAACCCAGGCGGTTTAAGCGACAAACTTCGTGATTATTTTGCCGGTAATCTTAGCATTATTGATACGCTTCCCACTGCCACAGGGGGGACGCCATTTCAGCGCGAAGTCTGGAAAACACTACGCACTATCCCCTGCGGGCAGGTAATGCATTACGGTCAACTGGCCGAACAATTGGGTCGCCCTGGCGCGGCGCGTGCCGTTGGTGCGGCTAACGGATCGAATCCCATCAGCATTGTTGTGCCTTGTCATCGGGTCATTGGCAGAAACGGTACCATGACCGGATATGCAGGCGGAGTTCAGCGAAAAGAGTGGTTATTGCGCCACGAAGGTTATCTTTTGCTGTAAACATTAAACAATTTGTGCCAGCTTGTTCACACTTTTATGTAAAGTTACCCTTAACAACTTAAGGGTTTTCAAATAGATAGACATATATTTACATCTAATATCGGAATTCTCTGCTGTTAAGGTTTGCTTAGACTTACTTGCTCCCTAAAAAGATGTTAAAATTGACAAATATCAATTACGGCTTGAGCAGACCTATGATCCCGGAAAAGCGAATTATACGGCGCATTCAGTCTGGCGGTTGTGCTATCCATTGCCAGGATTGCAGCATCAGCCAGCTTTGCATCCCGTTCACACTCAACGAACATGAGCTTGATCAGCTTGATAATATCATTGAGCGGAAGAAGCCTATTCAGAAAGGCCAGACGCTGTTTAAGGCTGGTGATGAACTTAAATCGCTTTATGCCATCCGCTCCGGTACGATTAAAAGTTATACCATCACTGAGCAAGGCGACGAGCAAATTACTGGTTTCCATTTAGCAGGCGACCTGGTGGGATTTGATGCCATCGGCAGCGGTCATCACCCGAGCTTCGCGCAGGCGCTGGAAACCTCGATGGTATGTGAAATCCCGTTCGAAACGCTGGACGATTTGTCTGGTAAAATGCCGAATCTGCGTCAGCAGATGATGCGTCTGATGAGCGGTGAAATCAAAGGCGATCAGGACATGATCCTGCTGTTGTCGAAGAAAAATGCCGAGGAACGTCTGGCTGCATTCATCTACAACCTGTCCCGTCGTTTTGCCCAACGCGGCTTCTCCCCTCGTGAATTCCGCCTGACGATGACTCGTGGCGATATCGGTAACTATCTGGGCCTGACGGTAGAAACCATCAGCCGTCTGCTGGGTCGCTTCCAGAAAAGCGGTATGCTGGCAGTCAAAGGTAAATACATCACCATCGAAAATAACGATGCGCTGGCCCAGCTTGCTGGTCATACGCGTAACGTTGCCTGATTTTTCCGCATAACTCACTATCCTTCTGTCATATCATTAAATTTTTCTGATTTATTGATCTGGCAGAAGGTTCATCACTGTTTCATTCACCAGATATGGGTTAATCTTTTAATTACAAACTGCGTTGACAGTTGTTGTAAGGAGACCCTGTATGGCTATGTATCAGAACATGCTCGTTGTTATCGATCCTAACCAGGACGACCAACCAGCATTGCGGCGAGCTGTTTATTTACATCAACGGATTGGTGGCAAAATTAAAGCCTTTTTGCCGATCTATGACTTCTCATACGAAATGACCACCCTGCTCTCTCCGGACGAACGTACCGCTATGCGTCAGGGCGTCATCAGCCAGCGTACAGCCTGGATCCACGAGCAGGCAAAATATTATCTCAATGCTGGCGTTCCCATTGAAATTAAAGTGGTCTGGCATAACCGTCCTTTCGAAGCCATCATTCAGGAAGTGATCAGCGGCGGGCACGATTTGGTGCTAAAAATGGCGCACCAACATGACCGTCTGGAAGCGGTGATTTTTACGCCAACGGACTGGCATCTGTTACGCAAATGCCCAAGCCCGGTGTGGATGGTGAAAGACCAGCCGTGGCCGGAAGGGGGTAAGGCGCTGGTGGCGGTGAATCTCGCCAGTGAAGAGCCGTACCATAATGCGCTCAATGAAAAACTGGTCAAAGAGACGATCGAACTGGCAGAACAAGTCAACCATACTGAAGTTCATCTGGTTGGCGCTTATCCGGTAACGCCAATTAATATCGCGATTGAACTGCCGGAATTTGATCCGAGCGTTTATAACGATGCCATTCGTGGGCAACATTTGCTGGCAATGAAAGCCCTACGGCAGAAATTCGGCATTAATGAAAACATGACGCACGTAGAAAAAGGTCTGCCAGAAGAGGTGATTCCTGATTTGGCGGAGCATTTACAGGCGGGGATTGTGGTTCTGGGCACGGTCGGACGCACCGGTATTTCAGCGGCATTCCTCGGCAACACGGCGGAACAGGTGATTGATCATCTTCGCTGCGACCTGCTGGTCATTAAACCTGACCAGTATCAGACACCCGTTGAACTGGATGACGAAGAAGACGATTAACGACTCTTCAATAACTGACAAGGCCCGAGTTATCGGGCCTATTTTTTACTTACTGCTCTTCGCCGCCAAGAAAATAAATTCCCAACGGGATTGCCAGCAACACAGTAAAGACCAGGCTATAAACAAAAATCATCGATGACTGAATCACATACATTGATGTCGTCCACTCAGACAGCGGAATATTGTACTGTTCTATAACGCCGCCGATGGTCGCGCGAGTCACAACCGACGCCGCAATAATGAAAACCGCCAACAAACCAAAGAGAAATTTCTTCCCTTTCGCTGACTTCAGTTTCGCCATAATCATGATGTAATCCTTGTGCAGACAAATTTCTTGTTACCTAAACGTAACAATACCATGACATTTTACCGTTGTCTGCTCTGAAAACCTCACCTCTTAGCTGGATTTACAATCAACGCATTGATTAGTTAGCTAATGTTGCTACTTCCTTCCCTGACTATTGATGATCTGAATGAATTGTCGCGGTAAAATAGCCCCGCCAGGGGTTTCCGGCATGACGACAATTATCTGGAGGAGCCTGATAAAACAATGATCGCTGAACTGTTTACAAATAATGCGCTTAATCTGGTCATTATTTTCGGTAGCTGCGCAGCATTGATTCTGATGAGCTTTTGGTTTCGCCGCGGAAATCGTAAAAGAAAAGGGTTTTTATTCCATGCGGTGCAATTTTTAATCTACACCATAATTATCAGTGCTGTTGGTAGCATCATTAATTATGTTATAGAAAACTATAAACTCAAATTTATCACCCCAGGCGTTATCGATTTTATCTGTACGTCCCTGATTGCGGTTATTCTGACGATTAAGCTATTTCTGCTGATTAATCAGTTTGAAAAACAGCAGATTAAAAAAGGTCGCGATATCACCAGTGCGCGGATTATGTCGCGTATCATCAAAATCACCATTATTGTGGTGCTTGTTCTGCTTTATGGCGAACATTTCGGCATGAGCCTTTCTGGCTTGTTGACCTTTGGTGGTATTGGTGGTCTGGCTGTCGGTATGGCCGGTAAAGATATTCTGAGTAACTTCTTTTCCGGGATTATGCTCTATTTCGACCGTCCTTTTAGTATTGGCGACTGGATCCGTTCACCGGACAGAAATATCGAAGGTACAGTAGCGGAAATTGGCTGGCGAATTACCAAGATTACGACTTTTGATAATCGTCCGTTGTACGTACCGAACTCGCTGTTTTCGTCAATCAGCGTAGAAAACCCAGGACGAATGACCAACCGGCGCATTACCACGACCATTGGTTTACGTTATGAGGATGCGGCAAAAGTGGGCGTTATTGTCGAAGCCGTACGTGAGATGCTGAAAAATCACCCGGCCATTGACCAGCGACAAACCTTACTGGTTTATTTCAACCAGTTTGCTGACTCCTCATTGAATATTATGGTTTATTGCTTTACCAAAACCACGGTATGGGCTGAATGGCTTGCTGCACAGCAAGACGTTTATTTGAAGATTATCGATATTGTACAGTCACACGGCGCGGACTTTGCCTTCCCCAGCCAGACGCTGTATATGGATAACATTACACCGCCGGACCAGGGTCGCTAAATCAGACATCACTGGCGTTATCCACAAGGGTAACGCCAATTCCCATCACATCAATGCTTCACAATATACATAGTCCGACTGTACGCCACATCTTCCGGGTTATTAATGGGATAACCTTTCAGCCACGGCTTGATTAATCGTCCATTGGTATATTGATAAATTGGTGCAATCGGTGCTTGCTCCATGAGGATTTTTTCTGCCGCATTGTAATCGGCATTACGCGCTTTAACGGTATTTTCCGTTGATGCCTGGGCCAGTACTTTGTCGTATGCCGGATTGTTAAAGCGTGAAATATTCCCTGAATGCGTTGACGTTAACAACGTAAGGAAAGTGGAGGGTTCATTATAATCCCCTACCCATGAGGCGCGGATAACATCAAAATTGCCGGTGTTACGGCTATCGATATAGGTTTTCCATTCCTGATTCTGCAATTTAACATCTACGCCAAGGTTCTTTTTCCACATCGATGCTACAGCAATCGCAATTTTTTGATGGTTTTCTGAAGTGTTATACAAAAGCGTCAGCTTCAGCGGTTTTTGCGGACCATAACCAGCTGCGCTCAACAAAGTTTTTGCCTGCGCATTCAGTTCTTCCTGACTCATTTGTTCAAACGGCGAAGGCTCCGGCGTAAAACCGGCAGTAACATCTGGTGTAAAATGCCACGCTGGCTTTTCCCCCGTCCCCAACACTTTTTCGGTCATCAGGCGGCGATCTATCGTCATACTTAATGCCAGGCGAACACGCTGATCGGCCGTCGGCCCTTTTTGCGTGTTAAACGCATAATAATAGGTCCCGAGCTGCGGCGGCGTATAAACCTGCCCCGGAATATCCTTCAACAGCTTCTGATACATATTTTTCGGGAAGGATTCGGTGATATCAATATCCCCCGCGAGATAACGCTTAGTGGCTGCGGATTCCTGATTAATTGGCAGGAAGGTCACTTTTTGCAGCACCGTTTTGGCGTTATCCCAATAATGGGTATTCGGTACCACGACCAGTTTTTCATTGACTACGCGCTCTTTAAGAACATAAGCGCCATTACCGATCAGTTTTCCGGGTTTCGTCCACTCTTTACTACTTTCTACGTTGGCTTTTTGCACCGGGAAGAAGGCAAAGTTAGCGGTTAAATTCACAAACCACGGCAACGGTTTATCAAGCTGGATTTTCAAAGTATGGGCATCAACTGCGGTGACGCCAAGCTGGTCAGGCGCGGCTTTACCATCAATAATCGCCTGTGCGTTGTTGATTCCCGCCAGCGCGGCAAACCATGCAAATGGCGATAGCGTTTTCGGGTCCACCAGACGTTGCCAGCTGTAGACAAAATCTTGCGCCGTTATCGGTGTGCCATCCGCCCATTTTGCGTTATCGCGCAAGGTAAAAGTCCAGATACGGTTGTCATTACTTTTCCACTGAGTCGCAACGCCGGGGACAATCTCCCCTTTCTCGTTCTGATTCACCAGTCCTTCAAACAGATCGCGAATGACCTGAATCTCTGGCAGGCCCACGGCTTTAGCGGGATCCAGCGACGCAGGCTCATCTTTAATGTGGCGCACCAGCTCCTGCTTCTCTGCCAGTACTGTGCCGCTCGGAACTTCAGCAGCATACGAAAGAGAAATGCTGCTGACCAACAGCGCACAACACGTGACTGAAACAGAGTGCTTCATAAGTTTCCCTCTAACCGACATTAAAATTGATGCGTAATTATTTGTTTCGCCTTAAAGAAATGCAAACAACTTCCATCAAAAAAGTGACAAAGGAAGCATCAAATGTTTTAAGTATCAATATATCAAATCAGATTTAGTGTAAATAATAGTCTCCAAAATGCGGTAAAGCACATAGAACTCCGAACACTACGTTCGGGCTTCGCACGTTCAAACCCGTTTTCGGTATCATAATCAGCATCTGTCGCCATTGTACGAAGAATAAAAAATGACCAAAACGTTGAAAGGAACTGAGAATACGTTAAGAGAAGAATTAAATTAATGTATCAGCAAGTAGTGCTAAACAGCACCTTTATACTTCAGCCTATCTATAAATAATGAGAATGCCGAGCCTGCATGTCGACGGTGTGGATAGTACAGGTGATAACCGGGTAAATCTGGTGTGAATTTATCCAAAACACGTATCAGTTTTTTTTCTTTAATAGCCCGCTCAACCTGATCATAAGGTAGATACGCCAATCCATGCCCATCAATTGCAGCATCAATGATCAGGTCTATCGTATTCAGTAAAAGCTGACCTTCCATGCGAACACGAACTTCACGTCCACCGCGTATTAATCTCCAGCGATTTGCTGTACCCGATGTGGGAAGATACAAATTAATTGCCTGATGATCTATTAATTGTGACACTGACGTTGGAGCACTTCGACGAGAAAAATAATCCGGTGAGCCAACAATAGCCATTGGTATATCTGGCCCGATTCGAATGGCGATCATATCTTTATCCATCTCCCCACCCAGACGGACGCCTGCATCAAAACGTTCAGAAACGACATCGGTCAAACCATAATCAATGGTAAGCTGGATATCAATTTCAGGATGCGATTTCAGGAATGTGCGCATAGCTGGTAACAATATCGTTTTTGCTGCATGTTCTACAGTAGTAATACGTATTGTCCCGGATGGGCGGTTCTGCAGATCGCTCAGGGATGTCAGGGCAGAATCTATGTCATGCAACATAGGGCCAAGAACAGACAAAAGATGCTCGCCCGCTTCAGTGGGTACAACGCTGCGCGTGGTTCGCGTCAGAAGCCGCAATCCCAATCGTTCTTCTATACGGCGCACTATCTGGCTTAAAGCTGACTGCGCCATGCTCAGGCGGGCTGCTGCGCGAGTGAAGCTACGCTCCTCTGCAACGACGACAAACGCCATCAGATCAGCGATTTCTTCACGCTTCATTCAGTATCTCCATACAATCTATTAATCATTTAAATGATAGGTCTAATCATAATTTAGGGTCTAATCAACTTAATGATCAATATCTATAGTGATATCACCAACCGTCAAAACGAACCGACAACTCCATGAGGAACGGAATGATGAATAATAAAGTCAGCTTCACTAACAGCAATAATCCAACCATCTCTTTGTCTGCAGTGATCTATTTCCCTCCAAAATTTGATGAAACCCGTCAGTATCCGGCAATTGTGGTATCTCACCCAGGTGGGGGCGTTAAAGAGCAAACGGCCGGAACCTATGCCGAAAAACTGGCGGAAAAGGGATTTGTCACTATTGCTTATGACGCATCTTATCAAGGTGAAAGCGGCGGCGAGCCGCGTCAGTTAGAAAACCCATACATTCGTACTGAAGACGTCAGTGCCGTGATTGATTACCTGACAACGCTTTCTTATGTCGACAATACCCGAATTGGTGCGATGGGAATTTGTGCCGGTGCAGGATATACAGCCAATGCTGCAATTCAGGATCGCCGCATCAAGGCCATCGGTACCGTTAGTGCGGTCAATATTGGTTCGATGTTCCGTAATGGTTGGGAAAACAATGTGAAATCTATTGATGCCCTACCATACGTTGACGCGGGTTCAAACGCCCGAACCAGCGATATTAGCAGCAGAGAATACGCCACTATGCCACTGGCACCAATGAAGGAGTTCGATGCGCCGAACGAAGAACTGCGTCAGGCCTGGGAGTATTACCACACCCCTCGCGCGCAGTATCCAACAGCACCGGGTTACGCTACTTTGCGCAGCCTTAACCAGATTATTACCTATGATGCTTACCATATGGCGGAAGTGTACCTGACTCAGCCGATACAGATTGTGGCGGGCAGCCAGGCAGGGAGCAAATGGATGAGTGACGACCTGTACGATCGAGCATCAAGCCAGGATAAACGCTATCACATTGTTGAAGGCGCAAACCATATGGATCTTTATGACGGCAAAGTCTATGTAGCTGAAGCAATTTCAGTATTAGCTCCGTTCTTTGAGGAAACTCTGTAATGAAACATATTCAAATCCGTAATAATGATATGGCCTGGCATATTGCTGCCAATAATCTGGGAAAAGTTTCATGAAAAATGTACTGATTCTTGGTGCTGGCGGTCAGATAGCCCGCCATGTGATTAATCAACTGGCAGATAAACAAACCATTAAACAAACTTTATTTGCCCGTCAGCCAGCAAAAATCCACAAACCCTATCCAACTAATAGCAAGATTATTATGGGGGATGTACTGAATCATGCAGCACTGAAGCAGGCCATGCAGGGACAGGATGTTGTGTATGCCAACCTTACGGGGGAAGATTTAGATATTCAGGCAAATTCAGTGATCGCTGCGATGAAAGCCTGTGATGTTAAACGTCTGATCTTTGTTCTTTCCCTCGGTATTTATGATGAAGTTCCAGGAAAATTTGGCGAATGGAATAATGCAGTTATTGGTGAGCCCCTAAAACCATTCCGCAGGGCTGCGGATGCAATTGAGGCTTCTGGACTGGAATATACAATTCTTCGCCCTGCCTGGCTGACCGATGAAGATATTATTGATTATGAGCTTACCTCACGCAATGAACCATTCAAAGGTACGATCGTATCACGTAAGAGTGTCGCAGCATTAATTACAGATATCATCGATAAACCTGAGAAACACATTGGTGAGAATATAGGCATCAATCAGCCCGGGACTGATGGCGATAAGCCATTCTTCATGTAAATCAATTATATAGCTACCTTCGTACTGTACTATGTGCAGTACGATTTATTAAACTTATTAAGGTGAACTGATCAATCAGATGCGATTAACATGTGTAGAACCAGTAAGAATAAAATACGCCATGTATATAACATTACGACAATTCTAATATCTGCACATCAATGAAAATGCAAACAACTTCCGGCAAAAAAGTGATACAAGATCGATGACATAGCGTTGAAGAAAAGGATTTGATAATCCGCAAAATTTGCACAACACTGCCTGTAATACTTCCTGAACCAGAGACGATCATGACCGTAACCCGCCCACGCGCCGAACGCGGCGCATTTCCGCCCGGAACAGAACATTACGGACGTTCATTATTGGGCGCGCCGTTAATCTGGTTTCCTGCCCCTGCAGCCAGCCGCGAAAGTGGTTTGATTCTGGCTGGCACTCACGGTGATGAAAACTCTTCGGTCGTCACGCTCTCCTGTGCTCTGCGGACGTTGACACCTTCTTTGCGCCGTCATCATGTGGTGCTGTGTGTGAATCCTGACGGCTGCCAGTTGGGGTTACGGGCCAATGCTAATGGTGTGGATTTAAACAGAAACTTTCCGGCGGCGAATTGGAAGGAAGGTGAAACCGTTTATCGCTGGAACAGCGCCGCTGAAGAACGTGATGTCGTATTGCTGACAGGTGACAAACCTGGCTCTGAACCTGAAACCCAGGCGCTGTGCCAGCTTATACACCGCATTCAACCCGCCTGGGTGGTCTCATTCCACGATCCGCTGGCCTGTATTGAAGATCCCAGACACAGCGAATTAGGTGAATGGCTGGCCCAGGCGTTTGAATTGCCTCTGGTAACCAGCGTCGGTTATGAAACGCCTGGCTCTTTCGGCAGTTGGTGTGCGGATCTCAACCTGCATTGCATCACCGCAGAGTTTCCACCCATCTCCTCCGACGAAGCCAGCGAAAAATATCTCTTTGCGATGGCAAACTTGCTGCGCTGGCATCCTAAAGATGCAATTCGCCCGTTGTGAACTGAAGCGCCGGTTCCACATCTACCGCCAGCCAGGTCGGTCCGTCAAGATCGGCGAAACTGACCTGCGGCACCAGCGGTAAAGCGGCGCTAATGGCACGAGAGGTACACAACATGCAGCCCAGCATCAGACTAAAACCTTGTGCACGTGCTTCAGTCGCCAGCGCCAGCGCTTCCGTCAGGCCCCCCGTTTTATCGAGCTTAATGTTAACCATCTCATAGCGCCCTTTCAGCGCCTTCAGATTGCTACGAGTATGACAACTTTCATCAGCACAAATCGGTAACGGATGAATAAAATTCTCCAACGCCGCATCGTCCTGCGCAGGAAGCGGTTGTTCAAGCATTGCAACGCCTAAATCCGCCAATAGCTGGCAACGCGCCGCCAACCCTTCTGCACGCCAGGATTCATTTGCATCAACGATCAGCGTCGCATCGGGCACAGCGGTGCGAATTGCCACCATCCGCTCACTGATAAGATGGTTATCCAGCTTCACTTTCAGTAATTTCGCGCCTGCCTGCCAGAGTGTTGATGCACTATTGGCCATCTGATCAGGCGTACCGATGACTACCGTCTGTGCAGTGATAACTGTCCCGGGAAGCGTTATGCCGATCAAATCAGCCAGCGATTGCTGCTGTTTTCGCGCCGCCAGATCCCACAATGCACAATCCAGCGCATTACGTGCTGCGCCGGCAGGGAGAATTTTTTGCAACTCCTCCCGTGTCAGCCCTTTCTCTAATTGCGGCACGACGCTCATAATTTGCGCCATTACCGAGGCATCACTTTCTCCATAACGCGGATACGGCGTGCATTCACCGGTGCCTTTAATACCTTCTTCTTCCAGTTCAACCACCACCACGCGCGCTTCACTGCGACTTCCCCGAGCAATCACAAACGGGGTATGTAAGGGCCAGCCTTCCTCGAATACCTTAACGGTTCTCATCTTTACTCCTTATTGTCGCGGTGGTCTGCGGATTAAGCGCAAATAGCGTTTGCTGTGTTATTGACAGTTAGCATAAACTAGGTGTGACGTTAACTATATGTAAACAGGAAAGATAATCATGTCACAAACCGTTCATTTCCAGGGCAACCCGGTTACAGTCGCCAATTCCATCCCGCAGGCGGGTAGCAAAGCGCAGACTTTTACTCTCGTGGCAAAAGATCTGTCTGACGTCACCCTCGGTCAGTTTGCGGGTAAACGCAAAGTGCTGAACATTTTCCCGAGTATTGATACCGGTGTTTGCGCCGCATCAGTACGTAAGTTTAACCAACTGGCAACAGAGATCGACAACACCGTTGTGCTGTGTATCTCTGCCGATCTGCCGTTCGCCCAGTCTCGTTTCTGCGGCGCAGAAGGTCTGAACAACGTTATCACCCTCTCCACTTTCCGTAACGCTGAATTCCTGCAAGCCTACGGTGTGGCAATTGCTGATGGCCCACTGAAAGGTCTGGCAGCGCGTGCCGTTGTGGTTATTGATGAAAATGACAATGTGATTTTCAGCCAGCTGGTGGATGAAATCACCACCGAGCCGGATTACGAAGCAGCTCTGGCTGTACTGAAAGCATAAGTTAATATGCCTGATGGTGTTGCACCATCAGGCATATTCGCGCTTACTCTTCGTTCTTCTTCTGACTCAGACCATATTCCCGCAACTTATTGGCAATCGCGGTATGTGAAACGCCGAGACGTTTTGCCAGTTTGCGCGTGCTGGGATAATTGCGATAAAGCTGGGTTAATACCGAGCGTTCAAAACGGCTGGTGATTTCGTCCAGCGAACCTTCCATCGCATCTTCGCCCACGGCTACCGTTGCAGCGTCATAATCCGGCAACAAAATATCCTGTGGACGCAGCTCATAACCGTCCAGTTGTGTCAGTGCGCGATAGATAGCGTTCTTTAACTGCCGCACATTTCCCGGCCACGCATAACGCGTAAGTACAGTATTCAGATCAGCGGCCAGTTTCGGACGCGGCACGCCCTGCTCGTCGGCAAAGCGGGCGACGAACAGCTCGGTTAACGGCATGATGTCCTGCGGACAGTCACGTAGCGGCGGCAGATTAAGCGTCAACACGTTCAGACGATAATAAAGATCTTCACGGAACACGCCTTTTTGCACCAGTTCGACAAGATTCTTCTGCGTCGCGCAAATCACCCGCACATCGACATGCACCTCATGGTCTTCGCCAACCCGACGGAAAGTGCCATCATTAAGGAAACGCAGTAATTTCGCCTGCATCCGTGGTGACATCTCACCTATTTCATCCAACAGCACCGAACCACCGTTCGCCTGCTCAAAGAACCCTTTCTTCCCTTCCGGAGCATGACCAAACAATTCACTCTCGACCGCATCTTCCGGTATAGACGCACAGTTCAGCGCCAGATAGGGTTTGCCCGCGCGTGGGCTTGCCTGATGACAGGCATATGCAAAGAGATCTTTTCCGGTGCCGGTATCACCGGTTATCAGCAATGGCGCGCTTAGCATCGCCAGTTTCTGCGCCTGTTCGACAACATGCTTCATTTTCGGGCTGACGGCGACAATTTGACTGAAGGCGCTGACGTCCTGGGCGGCGACATTTTGCAACTGACGACCCATACGAATCGTTGATCGCAACATCACCACCGCACCGGTCAGGACGTGTTGATCATTTTCATCCTGAAGATAAACAGGCGTAATCTCCATCAGGAAATTCTGTCCATTAATAACGACATGCTCGTTATGGGAATCCTGCGGTTCGCTTTCCAGCCAGCGTAAAAAATTAAAGCCGTTAATCAATTGCGCGGCGGTATGGTTGCGCAGGCGATCCAATTTTTGCCCAAAAAGCTGACAGCTCGCCGGGTTCGCCATATCCACTTTGCTTTTCATATCGACAGAGAGCACAGGTTCAGGCAACGCTTCCAGTAACGCGCTCAACGCCAGATGCTCACGTTCAGAAGGCATCCACGGGACAGTACGGACATCGGTAACACCTGCAATACGGCGTATTTCGGCCATCAGACTGCTGAAACTCTCAAACTCCAGTTCAGCAAAATTGAGGTAGATTCGCCCAATGGGGTCAATCTCAATACCGCGTAAATCAATGCCTCTTAGCACGAGTAGATCGAGTAATTCGCGGGTCAGACCGAGTCGGTCTTCACAAAAGACTTCCAGACGCATGGGAACCTTCACCTGAAAAAAGAACAATTAATATGATGATATGACACTATTTGGATAGCAGGAAGGTTTCTGTCAACAATCATTGACACAAAGACGGAAAAACGGGCACTTCGGCGTAAAGATATCCGGTCAGCACCCGATATTGCATTATTTTTCGCTGGGCGTTTTGCCTTTTTGCAGCGTCTCTTTCACCTGACCGATAAGCTGACGACGGAAATCCCCGAGGCGAGGTTTGTCATCGTCAATCCACGGCAGAGGGCGGCAAAGCTCCATAGCTTTAATCCCCAGTCGTGCCGTCAGAAGTCCTGCACCAATCCCCTGAGCTGCCCGGGTAGACAAACGCGCAGCGAGATCTTGCGACATCCAGTCCATCCCCACTTCGCGCACCAGTTCGCTGGCTCCGGCGAAAGCGATATTCAGCAATACCAGCTTAAACAGGCGCAAACGGCTGTAATACCCCAGTTCAATGCCATACAGCGTGGCGATGCGATTAATCAAACGCAGATTGCGCCAGGCGATAAATGCCATATCCACCAGTGCCAGCGGGCTGACCGCAATCATCAATGTTGATTCCGCTGCCGAACGGCTGATTTCGCGCCGCGCCTGGGCATCTAAAACTGGCTGGACCAAATGCGCATACAAACTGACCACTTCACGGTCGTTTTGCGTTTCATGGATTGAGGCATACCAGCGTTGCAGAGCCGGATGTGACTGATCGATACCCGCCTGCTGCGCCAGTTTTTCGCAGAATGCACGGCCTTTACCCGTGCCGTGACTGTGCAACAAATCGCGCGCTTCGTCGCGTTCATGGGCGCGCTGTCGCAAGCGCCATAAGCGCCGCCACTCTGTTACCACAGAACCTACGCCAGCGCCGATAATCAATGCCCCAGCGGCACATCCACCCAGCGCTACCCAATCCTGAGTTTGCCAGGCGTTCATTGTCCACTGCACGCCCTGCCCGACAACGCTTGCGCCAAACAGAGCCAACCCGCCCATCACCATTTTGCGCCACAGGCTGCGTTTCGGACGTAACGCTGCGTCGATCACCGCTTCAACTTGCCCCTCTTCTTCCTGCGCTTCGTCGAGCGTGGCCGGGGCAAAATTTTGCGCCTGATTTTCGTCAAAGGTCTGTTGCGCCCTGAATTTTGGATTCTGATCAACCTCCAGTGGACCGTCGAAATCAATACGTGGTTTTAACGGTTCGGTCATCGCAATTTATCTCCTATTAAAAATTCCAGCGCAGCATCAAGACGAATATGCGGCAGCGGTTTGTCGACATCCATCACCTGCGGACGAAACGCCTCAAACTGGAAGCCTTGCTTATCCCAGAACGCCTGACCAGGTAAACGCGCGGGAACTTCGCCAGGATAAACAGTGAGCGGTGCGCCATCGCTGAGTCGATTACCGCGCAGCGCCGGGATTTTCTCACCGTTAACATCAATAATGCCGCTGGTGGTCGCCTGAACTGACGCCAGCCCCAGGCAGTCCATGCTGATCCCTTCGAACGCTGCATTTTGCCAGGCATCCTGAATCAGTTGTTGCAGTAATGAAACCATATTGGCGTGCTGATCGATGGTCACATGGTCTGCTTTAGTGGCAGCAAACAATAGCTTATCGATAACCGGCGAAAACAAACGCCGGAACAGGGTTCGCTGCCCGTAGTGGAAACTTTGCATCAGCTGCGTCAGCGCCAGACGCATATCATTAAATGCCTGTGGCCCACTGTTGAGAGGCTGCAGGCAATCCACCAGCACAATCTGGCGGTCAAAGCGCAGAAAATGATTCTTATAGAACCCCTTCACCACTTTCTCGCAGTAATAATTAAACCGCTCGCGCAGCATTCCGGCATTGGTGTGCTTATCGGCCTGCGCCAGTTTGGACTCGCCCCAGGCATCGACATCCGGCCACGGGAAGAATTGCAGCGCGGGTGCTCCTGCCATATCTCCCGGCAAGACAAAGCGCCCAGGCTGAATAAAGTGCAACCCCTGCTGTTTGCAGTGGTGGAGATACTCGGTCCAGGCGGCGGCAATGTCTGCCAGCCGGTTTTCGTCGGCAGGCACTAGCGGGTCCAGCCCTTCGCACATCATTCGCCATTTCGCCGACCATTCGCCGCGCTGACCATTGAGTAAGCCCGTCATCTGGCGCGACCAGCTTAAATAGTCCTGCGCCAGCATCGGCAGGTCGAGCAACCATTCGCCGGGGTAATCCACAATTTCCAGATACAGCGTGGAGGTGTCCTTAAAGTGGCGTAGCAGCGAATCGTTCGATTTAAAACGTAACGCCAGGCGAATTTCACTGACGCCGCGCGTAGGCGTCGGCCAGGCGGGAGGATCGCCATATAACTGCGCCAACCCTTCATCATAGGTGAAGCGCGGAATGCCAAAGTCACGCTGGGGAATGCGTTTTACGCCCAGCAGGCGCTCTTCACGCACCGCACTTAAAAGCGGCAAACGTGCTCCGGCATGAATATTGAGCAACTGATTAACCATCGCGGTGATAAACGCTGTTTTGCCGCTGCGGCTAAGTCCGGTTACAGCGAGGCGCAGATGTCTGTCGACACCCCGATTCACCAGCGCATTGAGTTCATTTTTAAGTCGCTTCATTGCTGTCCTGTGCCAGAAAGCTGTAGAAAGGATTAGATACTGGAGATAATAATGTGGGTTAATTTTGATTTATCAAATGAATAAGCGGCGTTGTTTACACCGCTCAATAAGTAATTTGTTAACCTTTGACCTTCGGCATTGCGATGTCTTTCAGGCCACCGGCGTTCTCAACGTGGGTATATCCCATCTCGCTAAGGATCTCTTTTGCCTGCCCTGACTGGCGTCCGGCATTGCAATACACTTTCACGGTGTCGTTTTTATCCGGAACGGCGGTGGCAATGCGCTCTTTTACTTCCTTCAGGGGAATATTGATGGCCCCCTGAACGTGCTCTTGCTGATACTGCTCTGGAACACGAACATCGATCCAATGTTCAGCGGCGAAAACGGGCAGTGAAAACAACAGTGTCAGAGCAAGTAAGCCTTTTTTAAACATGTAAGCGTCCTTCTATGGATGATAATTGCCATCCATAATACGCCTTAGCTTTAACAATTTTTGCGAAACTCCCCTCACCTTTTATAACGCTGCGCCAGTTTATTGGCAGCCCGACTTAACAGCGGTTCCAGCGCCACAGCCAGCAACATTTTCAGCGGTCGGCGAGCAACTGATTTTATCGCCCAGCCCGCCACACCCGCCGGGCCATAGCGCAGTGCGGTAAGAAGTACCAGCTTGCCTGCTAATTTGAAACCAGGCTTCACCTTTTGCCCGGCCTGTTGCCAGCGAGTATTCATAACTTTCCTCACAGTTGACGGAAACGGCTACGTAACGTGAAAGTATCGGAAGTGACATAACGTTCCATCTCGCGTAAACGCGTTTCACTTGCCGCCAGTTCACGGTCGACTTCATCCAGCAATTCACTGCTGGAAGGTAGCTGCTCACCAAAGGCCATGTTGTCCGGCATTGGATCAAGCGCAAATGACAAAATGATGTAAGCAACCAGGGTAAACAGCGCCAGACCGAAGAAAATCGACAGCACCACCAGGATACGCACCAGTTTTACTGGTACATCAAAATAGTTGGCAATCCCGGCGCAGACGCCACGGACCATGCCCTGCTGTGGAATACGCCATAATTTTTTATTGAGATTAATGCCCGCCATTAGCGATCCCTCCAGTTCGGATGTTCTGCATCAAGAATGGATTCCAGCGCCTGAATACGTTCGCGCATCCGTTTTGCTTCATCAGCCAGTTGCGCTAATCGCTGCTGCTCACTTTGCGACAATTCACTGCGACCAGAACGATTGCTGTAATGCAGCCATAACCAGATCGGTAAAACAAACAGCACAAAAATGGTTAACGGAATAGCCAGAAATAGCGCGCTCATAAGGACTCCTTAGACGATGAGCGGCGGCGCGTTCAGACGCCGCCTGGATGTTATTATTGATTGTCTTGCTTCATTTTGGCTTTTAATTGTGCCAGTTGCTCGCTGATTGCATCATCGGCTTTCAGTTCGGCAAACTGATCGTCCAGCGATTTTTGTTTACCGAAGCTGTGGCTTTCTGCTTCCGCTTCCATCTGGTCAATTCGACGTTCGAAAGATTCGAAACGAGCCATTGCTTCATCCAGTTTGCCATTGTCCAGCTGACGACGCACATCGCGCGACGAGTTTGCCGCCTGATGGCGTAACATCAATGCCTGCTGGCGAGCGCGTGTTTCGCTCAATTTGTTTTCCAGCTCGCCGATCTCTTTCTTCATGCGTGCCAGCGTATCGTCCACCAGCGTCACTTCATGTTCCAGGCTCTTAATCAGATCGGTCAGTTTCTGTTTTTCAATTAACGCCGCACGCGCCAGATCCTCTCTCTCTTTCAGCAGCGCCAGTTCGGCTTTTTCCTGCCATTCAACTTCACGCGCCGACGCTTGTTCAATACGGCGAGTCAGCTGTTTCTTTTCTGCCAGCGCACGCGCCGAAGTAGAACGCACTTCAACCAATGTATCTTCCATCTCCTGGATCATCAAACGCACCAGTTTCTGTGGATCTTCCGCTTTCTCTAACAGAGCGTTGATGTTGGCATTCACGATGTCGGCAAAGCGAGAAAAAATACCCATAATGTTGTCCTCTTGATTTCTGCGTTCAGGATTGTCCTGCTGAACTATTAATACAATTTGCGTGCCAATTTTTTATCTTTTTGATTTATAAAGATCTGATTGAAGAATCAACAGCAACATGCCAGGATGAGTTAGCGAATTACACTAACAAGTGGCGAATTTCATCATGGCAGAATACAAAGATAATTTACTCGGTGAGGCGAACAGCTTTCTCGAAGTGCTGGAACAGGTTTCGCATCTCGCACCGCTGGACAAACCGGTGCTCATCATCGGCGAGCGCGGCACAGGTAAAGAGCTGATTGCCAGCCGTCTGCATTATCTCTCCTCCCGTTGGCAGGGGCCATTTATTTCCCTTAACTGCGCGGCGTTAAATGAAAATCTGCTGGATTCCGAACTGTTTGGTCACGAAGCGGGCGCGTTTACCGGTGCGCAAAAACGTCATCCAGGGAGATTTGAACGTGCCGACGGCGGTACGCTATTTCTTGATGAACTCGCTACGGCACCGATGATGGTGCAGGAGAAATTATTGCGCGTGATTGAGTACGGTGAACTGGAGCGCGTTGGCGGCAGCCAGCCATTGCAGGTGAATGTGCGGTTGGTATGCGCGACGAATGCCGATCTCCCGGCGATGGTCAATGAAGGTACTTTTCGCGCTGACCTGCTCGACCGGCTGGCTTTCGATGTAGTGCAACTGCCGCCCCTGCGCGAGCGCGAAAGCGACATTATGCTGATGGCAGAACACTTTGCCATTCAGATGTGTCGGGAAATCAAGCTGCCTCTGTTCCCGGGGTTTACGGAGCGCGCCAGAGAAACATTGCTGAATTATCGCTGGCCGGGAAATATTCGTGAATTGAAAAACGTGGTGGAACGTTCAGTATATCGCCACGGCACCAGCGATTATCCGCTTGATGACATTATTATTGATCCCTTTAAACGGCGTCCGCCTGAAGACGCTATCGCCGTTTCAGAAACCACCTCGCTTCCAACACTGCCGCTGGATTTACGTGAGTTTCAGATGCAGCAGGAAAAAGAGTTGCTGCAACTCAGTTTGCAACAAGGGAAATATAACCAGAAGCGCGCAGCTGAATTGCTGGGGTTAACCTATCATCAGTTCCGCGCGTTGTTGAAAAAGCACCAGATTTAGCGAAGTTGGGCAATACAACTTGCCGGATGCGGCGTGAATGCTTTGTCCGGCATACATAATCAATACGTCGTTTGCAGGCCTGATAAGCGCAGCGCATCAGACATTATTGCGTTGGGCTATTAATCGTTCAGCGCATCCTGCAATATTTTCATTGCCGCATCGAATTGCGCATCCGGGATGGTCAGCGGATACAGGAAGCGAATCACGTTGCCGTATGCGCCACAGGTCAGCAGAAGCAGCCCCTGCGCCAGCGCGCGTTGCTGGATTTTCTGTGCAATCGCCGCTGACGGCTCGCCCGTTTGCGGATCGTTAAACTCTGCCGCAATCATAGACCCCAGACCGCGTACCGCCGCGATGGCCGGAACGCTTTCTTTGGCATCAATCAACGTGTTTGTCAGGCGCTGGCCCAGTTGATTCGCGCGTTCACAGAGTGATTCTTTGTCGATAATGTTGAGCACAGCGTGCGCGGCAGCCACCGCCAGCGGGTTCCCGGCGTAAGTACCACCCAACCCGCCCGGCGCGGGCGCGTCCATAATATTCGCGTTACCGACCACGCCCGAAAGCGGCATGCCTCCCGCGATGCTTTTCGCCATCGTCATTAAGTCCGGCTTATCGGCGTAGTGATCCATGGCAAACAGTTTACCGGTACGCGCAAAGCCGCTTTGCACTTCATCGGCAATCATCACAATGCCGTGCTCGTCGCACAGGCGGCGAATGGCGGCAACCAGCTCTTTTGGTGCAACGTTGAAACCGCCTTCGCCCTGCACCGGTTCGAAAATAATCGCCGCCACCTGCTTCGCTTCAATGTCCGATTTAAACAAGCGTTCGATGGCGTCGAGGGAGTCCTGCGTTGAAATGCCGTGTAAATCTGACGGATAAGGTACGTGATATACCGAACCGGGGAACGGGCCGAAGCCGATTTTGTACGGCGCGACCTTTCCGGTCAGCGCCATAGTCATATATGTACGACCGTGGAAGCCGCCGCCAAACGCAATCACGCCAGGGCGTCCGGTATGGGCGCGGGCGATTTTCACCGCGTTCTCAACCGCTTCCGCACCGGTGGTGAAGAACGCAGTTTTAGCCTGCCCGCTCACCGGGGCAAGGGCGTTAATTTTCTCCGCCAGCGTGACGTAGCTTTCGTACGGCACAATCTGATACGCCGTGTGGGTAAACTGTTGCAATTGCTGCTCCACCGCCGCGACCAGATCAGGGTGGCGATGCCCGGTATTCAGCACCGCAATGCCTGCGGCGAAATCGATGTATTCGTTGCCCTCTACGTCCTTCAGCATGGCGTTTTCTGCCGACTGGGCGAAGAAGTTACACATCACGCCAACCCCGCGTGGGGTAGCAGAAAGACGACGCTGATGGAATTCATTGTTGCTCATGTTTCACACCTTTTGACTCTTCACTGTTAATCGGAAATTAAACGCCCAGACGATCGCGCAGGCTGTAATAAGCCGCGCCCATCGCGGTAAACGGAACGCGCAGCGTGCGCCCGCCGGGGAACGGGTAATGCGGCAGATTGGCGAAGGCGTCGAAACGCTCGGCGTCACCGCGCAGCAGTTCAGCAATCAAACGCCCGGCGAGGTGGGTACAGGTGACGCCGTGGCCGCTGTAGCCCTGCATGTAATAGATGTTGGTATCGAGGCGACCGAACTGCGGCATCCGTGAAAGGGTCAGCAGGAAGTTGCCCGTCCAGCGATAGTCGATTTTGACGCCCTTCAGCTGCGGGAAGGTTTTCAGCAGTTTCGGCACCACAAGACGCTCAACGTCATCCGGGTCGCGCGCGCCGTAGACCACGCCGCCGCCGTACAACAGGCGGTTATCGGCGGTAAGACGGTAGTAATCAAGCAGATAGTTACAGTCTTCCACGCAGTAGTTTTTCGGGATCAGCGAACGGGCTAAATCTTCCGACAGCAGCTCGGTGGTGATCACCTGCGTGCCGCACGGCATGCTGCGTTTCGCTAGTTCCGGCTCTACTTTATCGCCCAGATACGCATTCCCGGCGACAATCACATACTTCGCCGTCACCTGACCATTGGCAGTCCGCACCACGGCTGGCGTGGTGTGCTGGATCTGCGTCACGGCGGAAAGCTCATACACGCGCCCTCCGTTCAGGCGGATGGCATCGGCTTCACCAATGGCGAGGTTTAGCGGGTGAATATGCCCACCGCTGTGATCCAGAAGCGCACCAGTGTAGCGATCGCTGGCGACCTCGCGGCGAATAGCGTTGGCGTCCAGCAGCTCCAGCTGTTTATTGCCGTAGCGTTCCCAGTTCTCTTTCTGCTCTTCGAGTGTGGCGAGCTGTTTATCATTCATCGCCACAAACAGGCCGCCGGGGCGGTAGTCGCAGTCAATCTGATAACGTTTGATACGTTCGCGGATGATCTCTCCGCCTTCAAACATCATGCTGCCGAGCATACGGGCGGTGTCCATGCCGTAGCTTTTTTCGATCACGTCGATGTCGCGGCTGTAGGAGTTCACAAGCTGCCCGCCATTGCGTCCGCTTGCGCCGAAGCCGATGCGTGAGGCTTCGAGAACCACTACATCAAAGCCCGCTTCCGCCAGATGCAGCGCGGAGGAAAGTCCGGTATAGCCGCCACCGACCACGCAAACGTCGCAGGAAATCGACTCATTCAGCGTGTCGAATGGCGCGTATTTATTCGCACTGGCGGCGTAGTAACTGCTGGTATGTTCGGTCATTTCAGGCCTCCAGGCTTATCCAGATGGTTTTCAGTTCGGTGAATTTTTCAAGGGCATGCAGGGATTTGTCGCGCCCGTTGCCGCTCTGCTTATAGCCGCCAAACGGCACGGTCATATCGCCGTCGTTGTAGTTATTGACGAAGACGGAGCCGGCTTTCAGGCGACGGCTCATGCGGTGCGCGCGGGAGAGGTCGCGCGTCCATACTGCCGCGCCGAGGCCGTACTGGCTGTCGTTAGCAAGCTGTAGCGCCTGTTCTTCTGATGTGAAACGCGTGACCACCAGCACTGGACCGAAAATCTCTTCGCGGCTTAAGGACGCATTCGGGTCTACATCCACAAAGATGGTCGGGCCGATGGCGGCAGCCAGCTCGGCGTTACGGCCATCCAGCAGCAGTTGCCCTTTGCTTTCGCCTTCACGAATAAAGCTATGGACCGAGTCGGCGTGGGCGCAGTCGATTAAGGTGCCCATGGTGGTTGCGGGATCAAGTGGATGACCCGGCTGCCAGTTTTGCGCCTGCTGTTTTAACAGGGCTAAGAATTCATCGGCGATGCTCTCTTCCAGCAACAAACGCGTTCCGGCGATGCACACCTGGCCCTGGTTGTAGAAAATGCCTGCGGCGGTGGCGCTTGCCGCCTGTTGCAAATTCGGGCAGTCGGCGAAAACGATGTTGGCGCTTTTGCCGCCCGCCTCCAGCCAGACGCGTTTCATGTTGCTGTCGCCCGCGTCCTTCAGCAGCTGTTTCCCGGTGCGGGTTGAGCCAGTAAAGGCAATGGCATCGATATCGTTATGGCGCGAAAGCGCCTGCCCGGCTTCATGACCAAAACCCGTCACCACGTTCAACACACCATCCGGCAGCCCCGCTTCTTTCGCCAGCCCCGCGAGACGAATCGCACTGAGCGGTGATTTTTCAGACGGTTTTAGAATCACGCTGTTTCCCGCCGCCAGCGCCGGGCCGAGTTTCCAGCAAGTCAGCAGCAGCGGGAAGTTCCACGGCACGATGGCGGCAATCACGCCGACCGGTTCACGCACGATCATCGCCAGCTCATGGCTACTGGTGGTCGCCACTTCGCCATACACTTTGTCGATCGCTTCGGCGTACCAGCGAATGGCGCGCGCCGCGCCGGGAATATCATCACGCAGACTGTGACGAATCGGTTTGCCGGTGTCGAGCGTTTCCAGCAGCGCCAGTTCTTCAGCGTTAGCTTCCATTAAATCGGCGAGTTTATTCAACACCGCTTTACGCTTAGCCGGAGAAGAGAGTGACCAGTCGCCACGTTCAAACACGCCGCGTGCTGCGCTCACCGCACGGTCGATATCGACGCTCTTGCCGCGGGCAATTTTCGCCAGCGGTGCCTGGGTGACCGGATCAACGGTTTCAAAAGTTTCATTTTCCGCCGCAGCAGTATATTCACCGTTAATAAATAAGCGGGTTTCAATGGCGAGACTTAACGCTTTATCCTGCCAGTAAGCCAGATGATGAAAATTCATTATGACTCCTGTTTCACGTCTATCAGATATATGCAGTTTGTGAACGTCAGGGCGCAGAGATCCCCGGGCCGTATGCCCGTTTATTTCTGGCGACATTCTTTATAGATTGCCGGGCGCATTGCACTTACCCGGCTTACAGAACAAAAAGATTAAAACGTGGTGGGCGTATGGGCGCTGATAATTCGGCAAATACCTGCCGACGTATTACTGAAACTGTGCGGGATGCCGGTATTAATGGCATAACTTTGCCCCGCGACGAGGTGGTAATCCTGACCATTAATCGTCAGAACAATTTCACCTTCCAGTACAGTGCCTATTTCCTCACCCTGATGCTTAATTCTTTCCCCAGTGGTTGTGCCCGGCTGGTAAGTTTCAAAGATCATCGCCAGCGTGCGATTCGGGTTACCGTTATGAACCAGCTTCATTGACACACCCTGACTGCCCATCTCAATTAAGTCGTCCTGATTAATGACGACCTGCGGCTCATCAGGTTTTTCCGGCTCGGAAAAGAATTCCGAGAGTGACAGACCATACACCTTCAGCAGCTTTTGCAGCGTACTGATGGCAGGGCTGACTTTATCTTGTTCTATCGTACTGATAGCACTGTGAGTCAGCCCGGAGAGTTCGGCGGCACGACGTTGTGAAAGCCCCTGCTGCTGGCGGATTTCCGACAAGCGTTTTCCCGGCGCCAGTCCCTCATCACTCATATTTGCATTTCCTTAAACTGTAGTGGTCAGAGTCGCTGTTTTTCAGCGATATGGTGCTGACAAGCGGTGATAAAGCCCTCGAACAATATACGCGAAAGCGCGTACTCGCTACTGTTCCATTCCGGGTGCCACTGTACGCCCAGCACAAAAGGATGATTGATGACGCTAACCGCCTCAACTAAGCCATCCGGCGAGCGAGCTTCAACACGCAACCGTGGGCTAACGACCTTCGCCCCTTGTCCATGCAGAGAGTTTACCCAAAAGTTGCTACATTCAGGTAACAACGCAGACAGTAATCCCCCCTCTTCAACCTGAACTTCATGCGACGGCGCATATTGCTGCTCCACCGGCAGTTCGGGATCTTCCCGATGTTCCAGCAATTCAGGCTGTTCGCACAGCTTGCGATGCAACGAACCACCGGTTGCCACCACCAGTTCCTGTAAACCCCGGCAGATGGCGAAAATGGGGATGCGCCTTTCGAGTGCGGCATTAATTAACGCCATGCTCAGAAGATCACGCCCGGGATCGGCGTCAGGCTCATCGCCGTTTTCACCATATAGGTGCGGCTGCACATTGCTGGGACTACCAGGAAGATAAATACCATCGAGTTTCGGCAAAAGTTGTTCAAGTAACGACGGTTCCGCCAGCGCATGTGGTAGCGCAATTGGCAAGCCGCCTGTGTGGATGATGGCATTCAGGTACTTTTCTTGCAGAGTCTGGGTCGCATGACCCTTAAGCCGGTTCCTGCACATTACGACACCGATAACCGGATTGTTCATTATATTTTCCATGCTCAATCTCACAAAGTGGACTAAATTATCGCCATTACTGCGCTTTAAATGACCTTTATGTTCAATATTTTTTCAATCTAGCAGTGGGTTTTCATTTTTGCAAACTCAATTTAACATTTGACAAACATTTAGTTTGCATACAGATTCGAATGGTGGTCATTATATTTTACGCTTTGATAACGAGCGGAAAACAAACCAAAGGCGAAGAATCATGGAAACCAATATCGTTGAAGTAGAGAACTTTGTTCAGCAGTCAGAAGAGAGGCGGGGTAGCGCCTTTACGCAGGAAGTGAAACGCTACCTGGAGCGCTACCCGAATACGCAATATGTTGATGTTTTACTTACCGATTTGAATGGTTGCTTCCGTGGAAAACGTATTCCTGTTTCAAGCCTGAAGAAGCTCGAGAAAGGGTGTTATTTCCCGGCCTCGGTGTTTGCAATGGATATTCTGGGCAACGTAGTAGAAGAAGCGGGCCTGGGTCAGGAAATGGGCGAGCCGGATCGTACCTGTGTTCCTGTTCTCGGTTCCTTAACCCCTTCTGCCGCCGATCCAGAGTTTATCGGTCAGATGCTCCTGACCATGGTCGATGAAGATGGCGCTCCCTTTGACGTTGAGCCGCGGAACGTTCTTAACCGCCTGTGGCAGCAGCTGCGCCAGCGCGGATTGTTCCCGGTCGTAGCGGTAGAGCTGGAGTTCTATTTACTGGATCGCCAGCGCGACGCTGAAGGATATCTGCAACCGCCCTGCGCGCCCGGCACCGATGACCGCAATACACAAAGCCAGGTTTACTCCGTTGATAACCTCAACCACTTCGCCGACGTGCTCAATGATATTGATGAGCTGGCGCAGTTACAGCTGATTCCGGCAGATGGCGCGGTCGCTGAGGCCTCGCCAGGTCAGTTTGAAATCAATCTTTACCATACCGATAACGTGCTGGAAGCTTGCGATGATGCGCTGGCACTAAAACGCCTGGTGCGTCTGATGGCAGAAAAGCATAAGATGCACGCCACTTTTATGGCGAAGCCGTATGAAGAGCACGCGGGCAGCGGGATGCATATCCATATCAGTATGCAAAATAACCGTGGCGAGAACGTGCTTTCTGACGCGGAAGGCGAAGATTCGCCGCTGCTGAAAAAGATGCTTGCCGGGATGATTGACCTGATGCCGTCATCAATGGCGTTGCTGGCACCAAACGTGAACTCGTATCGCCGCTTCCAGCCAGGTATGTATGTACCGACGCAGGCGTCGTGGGGCCATAACAACCGCACCGTCGCCCTGCGTATTCCGTGCGGCGATCGCCATAATCACCGCGTGGAATATCGCGTGGCGGGTGCCGATGCCAACCCGTATCTGGTGATGGCGGCGATTTTTGCCGGTATTTTGCATGGCCTTGATAACGAACTGCCATTACAGGAAGAAGTCGAAGGTAACGGGCTGGAACAGGAAGGCTTACCCTTCCCGATTCGTCAGAGCGATGCCCTGGGTGAGTTTATCGAGAATGATCACCTGCGCCGCTATTTAGGCGAACGGTTTTGCCATGTCTATCACGCCTGTAAAAATGATGAGCTGTTGCAGTTTGAGCGCCTCATCACAGAAACAGAAATTGAGTGGATGTTGAAAAACGCGTAATACCCCTTGCGGGGTTGTTTCATCGGCCTGAGCGGAGCCAGGCCTGACATTTGCTGGTAATCCAGACATTTTCCGGATGTCGCGTTATGGAGCGCAGGCGGCAACGGGCTTCCGTTAACGATTAAGACTGTGACGAGGAAATGAGATGATGCCGATGATTAAATCCCCGCATGGCGAGGGAGGCTGCGTATGCGCCCCTCCTGCTACTGACTGGACTCCGCCCCCTTTGCTTCCCTTGCTAAACAGGTTTGATTTCAGGTCGACACGACCGCAAACCTTATTACGCAGGGGAGGCAGCAACTATGGCTATTAATTCACCACTAACTATTGCTGCGCAATCTGGCAAAACCCGTCTGCGAAAATCACTGAAATTGTGGCAGGTGGTGATGATGGGTCTGGCCTATCTCACGCCGATGACCGTATTTGATACTTTTGGTATTGTCTCCGGCATTAGCGACGGTCACGTTCCGGCGTCCTATTTGCTGGCGCTGGCGGGCGTGCTGTTTACCGCTATCAGCTACGGCAAACTGGTTCGCCAGTTTCCGGAAGCCGGTTCGGCCTATACCTACGCGCAAAAGTCGATTAACCCGCACGTCGGATTTATGGTCGGCTGGTCATCGCTGCTGGATTATCTCTTTTTGCCAATGATCAACGTTTTATTGGCGAAAATCTATCTCTCCGCCCTCTTCCCGGAAGTGCCGCCGTGGGTGTGGGTGGTAACCTTCGTCGCCATTTTAACCGCCGCGAATCTGAAGAGCGTCAACCTGGTTGCTAACTTCAATACCCTGTTTGTACTGGTGCAAATCTCCATCATGGTGGTGTTTATCTTCCTGGTGGTTCAGGGACTGCATAAAGGAGAAGGCGTTGGCACCGTCTGGTCACTTCAGCCGTTTATCAGCGAGAACGCGCACCTGATCCCGATTATTACCGGGGCGACGATTGTCTGTTTCTCCTTCCTCGGTTTCGATGCGGTGACCACGCTTTCGGAAGAGACACCGGACGCCGCACGCGTGATCCCGAAAGCCATCTTCCTGACGGCGGTATACGGCGGCGTTATCTTTATCGCTGCGTCGTTCTTTATGCAGCTGTTCTTTCCCGATATCAGCCGCTTTAAAGACCCGGACGCCGCACTGCCTGAAATTGCGCTGTACGTCGGCGGCAAGCTCTTCCAGTCGATTTTCCTCTGCACCACGTTTGTGAACACGTTAGCGTCTGGCCTGGCTTCACATGCCAGCGTGTCGCGTCTGCTGTATGTGATGGGGCGTGACAATGTGTTTCCGGAGCGCGTGTTTGGCTATGTGCACCCGAAATGGCGGACTCCGGCACTGAACGTCATTATGGTCGGGATTGTTGCGCTGTCGGCGCTGTTCTTTGATTTAGTCACCGCGACAGCATTGATTAACTTCGGTGCTCTGGTGGCATTTACCTTCGTAAATCTGTCGGTGTTTAATCATTTCTGGCGGCGTAAAGGAATGAATAAAAGCTGGAAGGATCACTTCCACTATTTGCTGATGCCGCTGGTTGGCGCGTTGACGGTGGGTGTGCTGTGGGTTAACCTCGAGTCAACGTCACTGACACTCGGTCTGGTATGGGCTTCGTTAGGCGGCGCATATTTGTGGTATCTGATCCGCCGCTATCGCAAAGTGCCGTTGTATGATGGTGACAGAACGCCGGTGAGCGAAACGTAATAGTCGGATGCGCGGCGCATTATCCTGCCTGAGGGTAATGCACCGCGCCATTAACTATAAAAAGATGTATGACCCGGATCACGAGTGCTATCATCCGCCCTTATGCTTAGCGCATTAACCCCAGGGGCAAATAATGAACCACGATATCCCGCTAAAATATTTTGATATTGCCGATGAGTACGCGACCGAATGCGCAGAGCCTGTCGCAGACGCTGAACGCACACCGCTGGCCCACTACTTCCAGTTACTGCTCACCCGTTTGATGAACAATGAAGAGATCAGCGAAGAAGCCCAACATGAAATGGCTGCTGAAGCGGGGATTAATCCCGTACGCATTGATGAGATCGCAGAGTTTTTGAATCAATGGGGTAATGAGTAATTATTTCATTGCAGACGCTCGGTCAGTATCGTTGCCCGGATAAAGCGTTCACGCCGCATCCGGCTAAAAATGACACGCACTGCAGCGTGCTTTAATGGGTTTCTCACGATCGTACCGCTCTGCTCCTCGCTAAGTTGTTCTGTGAGTTATAGTTATAGAGAAATCACGGGTACGAATGTTGAACAGATGGCGACGTCACCTGTTCAACGACCAACCACACGGCCCTCATTACGACCCCTGAACACAAACGGTAATGGCAAATGTCATTAAATATTAGTAAGATAGCCTCTTTACATAAAATCCATTAATATTATGCGCCAGGTATTATCGTCTCTTTTGGTGATTGCTGGACTTGTGAGTTGTCAGGCAATCGCCGCGCCTGAATCCCCCCCGCATGCTGATATCCGCGACAGCGGTTTTGTCTATTGCGTCAGCGGGCAAGTCAACACCTTTAACCCATCCAAAGCGAGCAGTGGGTTAATTGTCGATACCCTTGCCGCCCAGTTTTATGATCGACTGCTGGATGTCGATCCCTATACCTATCGCCTGATGCCGGAACTTGCCGAAAGCTGGGAAGTTCTCGATAACGGCGCGACCTATCGCTTCCACCTGCGTCGCGATGTTCCGTTTCAAAAAACCGACTGGTTTACTCCCACTCGTAAAATGAATGCCGACGATGTGGTGTTTACCTTCCAGCGAATTTTTGACCGCAACAACCCGTGGCATAACGTCAACGGCAGCAACTTCCCCTACTTCGACAGCCTGCAATTTGCCGATAACGTGAAAAGCGTCCGCAAACTGGATAATCATACGGTTGAGTTCCGACTCGCCCAGCCGGATGCTTCTTTTTTGTGGCACCTGGCGACCCATTATGCATCGGTCATGTCGGCAGAATATGCCGGGAAGTTAGAGAAAGAAGATCGCCAGGAACAACTCGACCGTCAGCCGGTCGGCACTGGACCGTATCAGTTGTCGGAATACCGCGCCGGGCAATTTATTCGCCTACAACGTCATGATGACTTCTGGCGCGGTAAACCGTTAATGCCGCAGGTGGTGGTGGATTTAGGATCCGGCGGTACCGGACGTCTGTCGAAACTCCTGACCGGAGAGTGCGACGTTCTGGCCTGGCCTGCTGCCAGTCAGCTATCCATTTTGCGTGACGACCCACGCTTGCGTTTAACGCTGCGTCCAGGGATGAATGTCGCCTATCTGGCATTTAACACCGCTAAACCGCCGCTAAATAATCCCGCTGTCCGCCATGCGCTGGCACTGGCGATTAATAACCAGCGTCTGATGCAATCCATCTATTATGGTACGGCTGAAACGGCAGCCTCTATTTTACCGCGCGCCTCGTGGGCCTATGACAACGAGGCTAAAATTACTGAATATAATCCGGCGAAATCGCGCGAACAGTTGAAGGCGTTGGGGCTGGAAAACTTAACGCTGAAACTGTGGGTACCAACACGTTCGCAGGCGTGGAACCCCAGTCCACTGAAAACTGCCGAATTGATTCAGGCGGATATGGCACAGGTTGGCGTAAAAGTGGTGATTGTGCCGGTAGAAGGTCGCTTTCAGGAGGCGCGGTTGATGGATATGAGCCATGATCTGACGTTATCCGGTTGGGCGACTGACAGTAACGACCCGGACAGTTTCTTCCGTCCGTTACTGAGCTGCGCGGCAATTCATTCGCAGACCAACCTCGCCCACTGGTGCGATCCGAAATTCGACAGCGTGTTGCGTAAGGCGCTCTCCTCGCAGCAGCTGGCGGCGCGTATTGAAGCCTATGACGAAGCGCAGAGTATTCTGGCGCAGGAATTACCCATTCTGCCGCTGGCGTCGTCATTGCGCTTGCAGGCCTATCGGTACGATATCAAAGGTCTGGTACTTAGTCCGTTTGGTAACGCCTCCTTTGCTGGGGTGTATCGCGAGAAACCGGATGAGGTGAAAAAACCATGATTATCTTCACCTTACGCCGCATTTTGTTATTGATTGTCACCTTGTTCCTGCTGACCTTCGTTGGCTTCAGCTTGAGCTATTTCACTCCACACGCGCCGTTACAAGGCGCGTCACTGTGGAATGCCTGGGTGTTCTGGTTTAATGGCCTGATCCACTGGGATTTTGGTGTTTCCAGCATTAACGGTCAACCGATTGCCGAACAGTTAAAAGAGGTCTTCCCGGCGACGATGGAACTGTGCATCCTCGCCTTCGGTTTTGCGCTGATTGTTGGCATCCCCGTGGGGATGATTGCCGGGATTACGCGCCATAAGTGGCAGGATAACTTGATCAACGCCATCGCCTTACTGGGCTTTTCCATCCCGGTGTTCTGGCTGGCGCTTCTGTTGACGCTATTTTGTTCACTCACGCTAGGTTGGTTGCCCGTTTCAGGGCGTTTCGATCTGCTCTACGAAGTGAAACCGATTACCGGTTTTGCGTTGATTGATGCCTGGCTTTCGGACTCACCATGGCGGGATGAAATGGTCATGAGCGCAATCCGCCATATGATATTGCCCGTGATCACCCTGTCGGTTGCGCCAACAACTGAAGTGATCCGACTGATGCGTATCAGCACTATCGAAGTGTATGACCAGAACTATGTTAAAGCAGCGGCGACCCGCGGTTTGTCGCGCTTTACTATTTTGCGTCGCCACGTTCTGCATAACGCGTTACCTCCGGTTATTCCTCGCCTGGGCTTACAGTTTTCTACCATGCTGACGCTGGCGATGATCACCGAAATGGTTTTTAGCTGGCCGGGTTTAGGGCGCTGGTTAATTAACGCTATCCGCCAGCAGGATTACGCAGCCATTTCCGCCGGAGTGATGGTGTGTGGCTCACTGGTCATTATTGTTAACGTGATTTCTGATATTTTGGGTGCCATGGCTAACCCTCTGAAACATAAGGAATGGTATGCCTTACGATAGCGTATACAGCGAAAAGCGCCCGCCGGGCACGCTGCGTACCGCCTGGCGCAAATTTTATAGTGACGCCTCTGCGATGGTCGGCCTGTACGGCTGCGCGGGGCTGGCTGTACTGTGTATTTTTGGCGGCTGGTTTGCGCCTTACGGCATCGATCAGCAATTTCTCGGTTATCAATTATTGCCACCGTCATGGTCGCGCTATGGCGAAGTTTCTTTCTTCCTTGGGACTGACGACCTCGGACGCGATGTTTTAAGCCGTTTACTGAGCGGAGCTGCGCCAACCGTAGGCGGCGCATTTGTGGTGACGCTTGCCGCGACGATCTGTGGCCTGGTACTGGGCACCTTCGCCGGGGCGACGCACGGCCTACGCTCAGCGGTGCTTAACCATATTCTGGATACCTTACTGGCGATCCCTTCCCTGCTGCTGGCAATTATCGTTGTAGCGTTTGCCGGACCGAGTTTGTCTCACGCCATGTTTGCCGTCTGGCTGGCGCTGCTGCCTCGTATGGTACGTTCGATTTACAGCATGGTGCATGACGAACTGGAAAAAGAGTACGTTATCGCCGCCCGTCTGGATGGCGCATCAACGCTGAATATTCTCTGGTTTGCTGTGATGCCAAACATCACCGCCGGGCTGGTCACCGAGATCACCCGCGCACTGTCGATGGCAATTCTCGATATCGCCGCGCTGGGCTTTCTCGATCTCGGCGCACAACTCCCCTCGCCTGAATGGGGAGCGATGCTCGGTGATGCGCTGGAACTGATTTATGTCGCCCCGTGGACTGTCATGCTGCCAGGTGCGGCAATTATGATTAGCGTGCTGTTGGTTAACCTCCTTGGCGACGGTGTCCGTCGTGCAATTATTGCGGGGGTGGAATAATGCCATTACTCGATATTCGTAACCTGACCATTGAATTTAAAACCGGTGATGAGTGGGTTAAAGCCGTCGACCGCGTAAGTATGACCTTAACCGAAGGTGAAATCCGCGGTCTTGTTGGCGAATCCGGTTCCGGCAAGAGTCTGATTGCGAAAGCGATTTGTGGGGTGAATAAAGATAACTGGCGTGTTACTGCTGACCGTATGCGTTTTGATGATATCGATTTGCTGCGTCTCTCCGCACGCGAACGGCGCAAGCTGGTTGGTCACAACGTGTCGATGATTTTCCAGGAACCGCAGTCGTGTCTTGACCCTTCAGAACGTGTGGGTCGCCAGTTGATGCAAAACATCCCAGCCTGGACCTATAAAGGCCGTTGGTGGCAGCGTTTTGGCTGGCGCAAACGCCGTGCCATTGAACTACTGCACCGTGTGGGGATTAAAGATCACAAAGATGCGATGCGCAGTTTTCCCTATGAGTTGACCGAAGGTGAATGTCAGAAAGTGATGATAGCCATTGCACTGGCGAATCAACCGCGTCTGCTGATTGCTGACGAACCGACAAACTCAATGGAGCCAACAACCCAGGCGCAAATCTTTCGCCTCCTGACGCGTCTCAACCAAAACAGCAATACCACTATTTTGCTTATCAGCCATGACTTACAAATGCTTAGCCAATGGGCGGATAAAATTAACGTGCTTTACTGCGGTCAAACGGTGGAAACCGCGCCAAGTAAGGAGTTGGTGACAATGCCACATCATCCTTATACCCAGGCGCTGATCCGCGCGATACCAGACTTCGGCAGCGCGATGCCGCATAAAAGTCGCCTCAATACGCTGCCCGGCGCTATCCCACTGCTGGAACAGTTACCGATTGGGTGTCGTCTGGGGCCGCGTTGCCCGTATGCACAACGAGAATGCATTGTGACGCCACGTTTGACGGGGGCGAAAAATCATCTCTATGCCTGTCATTTCCCGCTGAACATGGAGAAAGAGTGAGATGATCGAAACGCTGCTTGAAGTGCGTAATTTAAGTAAAACGTTCCGCTACCGGACCGGCTGGTTTCGTCGTCAGACCGTAGAAGCGGTAAAACCCTTGAGCTTTACGCTACGTGAAGGCCAGACACTGGCGATTATCGGCGAGAATGGTTCGGGTAAATCCACGCTGGCAAAAATGCTGGCGGGAATGATAGAACCTACCAGCGGCGAGTTATTGATTGACGATCATCCGCTGCATTTTGGCGATTATTCCTTCCGCAGTCAGCGTATTCGCATGATTTTTCAGGATCCTTCGACCTCGTTGAATCCCCGTCAACGTATCTCGCAAATTCTGGATTTTCCACTGCGCCTGAACACCAACCTGGAACCGGAACAGCGTCGCAAACAGATTATTGAAACGATGCGTATGGTTGGGCTGCTACCGGATCACGTCAGTTACTATCCGCATATGTTGGCACCCGGGCAAAAACAGCGTCTGGGGCTGGCGCGCGCGCTGATATTGCGCCCAAAAGTCATTATTGCCGATGAAGCCCTCGCCTCACTGGATATGTCGATGCGTTCGCAGTTGATTAATCTGATGCTGGAGTTACAGGAAAAACAGGGCATTTCGTATATTTATGTCACCCAGCATATCGGAATGATGAAGCACATTAGCGACCAGGTGCTGGTGATGCATCAGGGCGAGGTTGTCGAGCGAGGCAGCACCGCGGATGTGCTGGCATCGCCGCTGCATGAACTCACCAAACGGCTGATTGCCGGTCATTTTGGCGAGGCATTGACGGCGGATGCGTGGCGTAAGGACCGTTAGTGTTTTGCACCTCATCCTGACAGGGCCCCCTCAGGATGAGGTGTTCATTACTTTTGATTGTCGATTCTGGTGAGAGCAACCAGCAATGCCAGCGTATAACACACCGTAATTGCCAGACTCATTTTTAACAGTGTTTCTCCGCCAATTCCCGACAATGGCGCGGCTATACCGCCGAAGACAAACATGCTCATCCCCATCAACGCAGACGCCGTTCCAGATTCCTGCGTCCCTACTGCACTCATAGCCTCTGCCCCGCCAACAGTGCCGATGCCGCTACAAAATGCGATGGTGAAAAATAATGCCACCAGTGCCGGAATGGGCAATTGTATCCATGCGCATAAGACCGTGAGCAATGCACACAAAATTGCCGCTATCAGGCCACCTCGCAACAATGTCATCGCGTTAATCCGTCGCGCCAGGCGCGAGAAGATCCATGAAGCAATGATAAGTCCGATGCCGTTAAGGCCAAACACCAGGCTAAATTGCATTGGACTAAAGCCAAATTCCTTCTGCAACACGAACGACGAAGAGCCGATATATGCAAACAAACCGGCCAGCATAAAACTTTGAATCAGGCAAAAGCGCATAAAACGGCGGTTCTGCACCACGCTTCGTCCGGTTAATAGCAATGATGAGCCCCTTTTATTTTCTGGCAAGGTCTCATTAATAAATAACAGGCAGCCCAGCAACAGTACGGTGCTAATTTCAGCCATTACCCAGAATAAAGTGCGCCAGTCAAAAGTGCTGACAATGTACCCGCCCAGCACTGGCGACAACACCGGTGCCAGGCCATTCACCGTCATTAACAGAGCAAAAAACTGGGTCAACGTTACTCCCTGATATTTGTCACGAGCAATAGAACGAGAGAGCACCGAACCACCCGCCCCCGCGATCCCTTGAATAAAACGCCAGACCCCCAGCCAGTAAATATTGTTCGTTGTCGCGCACAAAATGGAAGAAACAATAAACAATAGCAACGACAAGATTAACGGACGTTTACGCCCTATTTTGTCGCTCAGAGGGCCAAATAACAGTTGTCCGACGCCAAGACCGATCAGTGATGCAGTCAGCGTTAATTGCGTTATGGTCGTGGTTGCCGCCAGTTGCTCAGACATCTCCGGCAAAGCCGGCAAATAAAGATCGGTACACATCGGGCCGATACCGGCTAAAAGACCAAGAATCAATGCCCATGAAAGAGAGACTCTAGCCATATTATTCCTTACTTGAGTGATGACATGCCGCCGCCCAGCGACTGCCAGAGCGTGATTCGGTTTGTAAAATCAGTCAGTTGTAGTGCCAGCAGCGCCTGCTGTGCGCTCCACAAGCTGCGCTGCGCCGTCAACACGGTCAGGTAATCACCAACACCCGCCTGATAGCGACGCAAGCCAACATCGACCGTTTGTTGCTCAGCTTTAACATACTGGCGCTGTGCATCCAGTTGCTCTTCAAGCGTGGTCCGCCGCGCCAGTGCGTTAGCGACATCTTTAAATGCGCTCTGAACGGTTTTTTCATAGGTGGCAATGAGTCCACGCTTTTGTGCTTCTGCGTAACGAAGCTGCGCCAGATTACTTCCGCCAGTGAACAGCGGTAATGTGACCGATGGCGTAAATGACCAGATCTGCATTCCGTGGCTGAACAACGACGACAATGCGTCACTGCCAACACCAGCGCTGGCAGTCAGCGAAATCGTCGGAAAAAAGTTAGCCCGCGCCGCGCCAATATCGGCATTGGCGCTCTTCAAATTATGTTCCGCTTCCTGGATATCCGGGCGACGCAGCAGAACGTCAGATGACACTCCCGCAGGAACCAGACTTATCATCTGTTCCGGCAGGCTTTCCAGTGTTCCCGGTAGCAAATTTTCCTCAAGCGTTGTACCTGCCAGTAAGTTCAGCGCATTTTTATCCTGCATCACTTGTGTCTGATAGCTGGCAACGCTGGCGCGCGCTTGCTGATAAACACTCATCGCCTCACTGACATCTGTCGCTGCCGCCGTGCCAACCTGTTGCTGGCGCTGGATAATTTTCAATGAGTTTTCTGCACTGGCCATCGTTTCTTTTGCCAGGGCCAGGTTGCTGTTATCAGCCGCCAGTGTCAGCCAGGCGGTGCTGATTTCAGCAATCAGCGTTAAACGAGTGTTCTGGGCTGTAAATTCACTGGCAAGCCAGGTTTCCCGCGCCGCCCGAGATAAACTCTGATTACGACCAAACAGATCTAACGTATAACTGGACACCGTGCCGTCAGCCTCGGCAGTTGTTCCCGTACCATTCGCCAGCGAACGACTGCGAGTCGAACTTAAGGCCGCATTCACCGTCGGAAATAACGACGCATTAGTTTGCCCATAGAGCGCCCGTGCTGAGTCAATATCAGCAATCGCTTTTTGCACATCGCGGTTACTGTTCAGTGCAATAGTCACCACCTGCTGCAATCGGGGATCGTGGATCACCTGCTGCCAGTCATGGCTGATTGCCTTTCCCTGGCCCTGTGCTCCCGGCAAGGTCGCCGGGATTGGGGATTCAGGCGTGCTGTAGTGGGGATCGAGCGAGACACATCCCGCACTCAACAGCACCAGAAAAATAAGAGAACGACGCAACATAACTTACTCCTGACGGCGCGGTTTACCGGCAAACAAACGTTTCACCAGTACAAAAAACAGAGGAACAAAGAAAATAGCCAGCAACGTAGCGGTCAGCGTACCGCCAATAATGCCCGTACCAATGGCGATGCGGCTGTTCGCCCCTGCGCCGGTTGCTATCGCCAGCGGCATTACCCCCGCAATAAACGCCAGCGAGGTCATGATGATTGGGCGTAAACGAGTCTGCGCCGCGCGTAATGCCGCACGACTCAAGGAATAGCCCTCTGCAACCGCCGCTTCAGCAAATTCCACAATCAGAATGGCGTTTTTCGACGACAAGCCGATAGTGGTTAATAGCGCCACCTGGAAGTAAACATCGTTGTTTAAATCACGCATCCAGGCCGCCAGCGCCGCGCCAAGAAGCCCCAGAGGGATCACCAGAATGACCGAGAACGGGACTGACCAGCTTTCGTACAGTGCTGCAAGGCAGAGGAAAACCACCAGAATAGAAACTGCATACAGACTCAATGCCTGACCGCTGGCCAGTTTCTCCTGCAATGACAAACCACTCCAGGCCCAGGTTGTTCCCGCAGGAAGACTGTTTGCCAGTTCCTCCATTTTTGTCATTGCATCGCCGGAACTAAAGCCAGTCGCGTTTTCGCCCTGAATTTCATAGGCTGCAGAACCGTTGTAGCGCACCAGTCTTTCCGGTCCATACAGCCAGCGGGTGGTCGCAAAAGCAGAGAATGGTGTCATGGCGTTATCGCTACCGCGCACAAACCATTTACCTAAGTCTGACGGCGCGGAACGAAATTCACTGTCGCCCTGAATGTAGACTTTTTTCACACGACCACGGTCAATAAAGTCATTCACATAAGTACCGCCCCACGCACTGGACAGGGTGTCGGTGACATCATTCAAACTCAACCCTAATGACATCGCTTTATTACTATCAATATCTACCTGCAATTGCGGCATTTGTGGCAAATCATTGGCGCGTACAGAATGTAACTCCGGACTTTGATTCGCTTTTTCTATCAACTGATTACGCATTTGCAGTAGTGTTTCGCGATCGGTTCCACCGTTAGCTAACAATTCAAACGTAAAACCATTGCTTTGGCCCAGCCCATCAACGGCTGGCGGCGTCATCGCAAATACCGTGGCATCACGAATTGTGCCCAGCTCTTTGGTTGCCCGTAGGGCGATAGCCTGGGCGGTGTTTTCTGCCCCTTTACGTTGAGACCAGTTTTTCAACGAAACAAACGCCATCCCGGTGTTCTGTCCGCTGCCGCTAAAACTGAAACCATCAACGGTAAAGATGACATCGGTATTTGCTTTCTCGTTAATCAGGAACCAGTCAACAATCTGGCGATTCACTTCTGCTGTACGGGCAGCGGTCGCCCCGGCCGGCAGCGTGTACTGCACCATGATTTCGCCCTGGTCTTCAGTGGGTAAGAAACTGCCCGGCAGTTTCCACATCATCAGGGCCATTCCACCACCCAGTACGACATAAAGCCCCATCGTTCGAGCAGCACGGCGCAGGACATAAATTACGCCTCGCTGATATTTATCTTCAGTACGGCGGTAAAAGCGGTTAAATGCGCCGAAAAAGCCTTTTTTATGTGGCGGAACATGCTGGAGGACGGAACCGCACAGGGCGGGAGTCAAGGTCAATGCCACTACCACGGAAAGCAGCATTGCGGAGATAATGGTTATCGAAAACTGACGATAAATTACCCCCGTAGATCCCCCAAAGAAGGCCATAGGCAGGAATACGGCTGACAACACCAGCGCAATGGCAACCAGTGCGCCAGAAATCTCGCCCATTGATTTTTCCGTGGCTTCACGCGCGGGCAACCCTTCGTCACGCATAATGCGTTCGACGTTCTCCACCACCACAATGGCATCGTCCACCAGCAAGCCGATCGCCAGCACCATTGCAAACAACGTCAGGGTATTAATCGAATAGCCAAACAACGCAAGAACGCCGAATGTGCCCAGCAAAACGACGGGGACAGCTAACGCCGGAATCAGTGTGGCACGCAGGTTTTGCAGGAATAAATACATCACGCAAACCACCAATACGATAGCTTCAAACAGCGTCTGAATTACGTCCTCTACAGAGATTTTAATAAATTCAGTGCTGTCTTTCGGGTATGCGATGTCGTATCCCTGCGGCATGTTCCGCTGGAATTCGGCAATCTTATCCTTGACCAGCGTCGCCGTATTCAGCGCATTCGCACCGGGCGAAAGCATTACAGCAACCCCGGCAGACGGGTGACCGTTAAGTTTGCCGATAGCGGTATAATCTTCACTGCCCATCTCAACGCGAGCCACATCTTTTATACGAACAACTGCGCCGTCTGACTGGCTTTTCACGATAATATTTTTGAACTGATCCACCGTCTGCAAGCGAGACTGCGCACGTACCGTTGCGGTCAGTTGCTGAGTATTCGGTGAAGGCAATGCCCCTATTTTCCCGGCAGTAACCTGCACGTTTTGCGCTTCAATAGCACTTTGCACGTCTGAAGGCATTAGCGAGTAAGACGCCAGTTTGGTCGGGTCAAGCCAGATGCGCATAGCGTATTCCGCGCCAAAGACTTGCAGACTCCCCACACCTTCAACACGCGCCAGCGGGTCCTGAACGTTACTAACCAACCAGTCGGCGATATCCGAACTGGAGGCTTTGTCAGTGGTGTCATACACGGCAGCAATCAGCAAAAAGTTGCTTTGTGATTTCTCCACCGTAACACCCGTTTGCTGCACTTCGCTGGGTAGGCGCGACTCCGCCTGCTGAATTTTATTCTGCACCTGAACCTGTGCAGTATCTGGATCGGTACCTTGTTCAAAGGTCACATTAATACTGACCGAACCATCAGAGCTGCTGGTTGAGCTGAAATAGAGTAAATTATCAAGCCCAGTGAGTTGTTGCTCGATAACCTGAGTCACGCTGTTCTCCAGCGTTTCGGCAGAAGCACCAGTATAAGTGGCTGAAATTTTAATGGTCGGTGGCGCAACGTCAGGATATTGCGCGACGGGCAATGTGCGAATAGCCAGAATCCCCGCCAACATAATCAAAATGGCGATAACCCAGGCAAAGACCGGGCGGCGAACAAAAAAGCGCGAAAACATCAGGCGTTGCCTCCATTAGCCTGAACTTCAACAGCCTTGACGGTCTGCCCTGAAGTGACTTTGGCAGAACCTTCAACAATCAGTCGGTCGCCGTTGTGCAGGCCGTTCAGCACCAGCCATTTATCACCATACGTTTCTCCCGTTTCGAGCGTTCGCTGCTCTACTTTATTGTCTTTATTCACCACCAGCGCAGTTGCATTGCCTTTAGCATCGCGCGTGACGCCCTGTTGCGGCGCGAGAATAGCGTCTTCCATCACGCCTTCATCGACACGAGCGCGAACAAACATTCCCGGTAATAACTGCTGTTGTGGATTGGGGAAAATCGCCCGTAATGTCACCGAACCGGTAGACTCATCTACAGCGACTTCGGTGAGTTCCAGACGCCCTTTTTCGCTGTAGGTTGTGCCATCTTCCAGAATAAGTGAGACGCTCATGGTGTCACTGTTGGTCGCCAGTGACTGTTTACGCAGACGTAATAAATCGACACTGGAGCGAGTGAGGTCGACATACATTGTATCCAGACCACGAATAGTCGTTAACGCTGTATCTTGCGACGCGGTCACCAGTGCGCCAGGGGTTACCGACGAAATGCCAATGCGCCCTGAAATCGGTGCGGTTACCGTGGTCCAGTCAAGATTAATGCGCGCAGTTTCCAGTGCGGCTTTTTTCGCCTCTACACTGGCTTTATCTTGTGCACAGGTAGACTGAGCATCATCAGCATCCTGTTGTGAAACACCGTTCTCTTTCACCAGTCGGGCATAACGCTGCGCTTTCTGGCAATCGGCTTTTACCAGTGCCTGTGCTTGTTGTAATGCTGCCCGAGCTTCATTCCATGCAGCCTGATAACTGGCCGCATCAATCTGGTAGAGCGGCTGTCCAGCCTTGACCAGATCACCTTCCTTAAATAAGCGTTTCTGGATAATTCCCCCAACCTGCGGACGTACTTCGGCACTGAGCGCAGCACTGGTGCGTCCGGTTAATTCACTGACTACCGAGACCGGTTGAGATTTGACTGTAACAACGCCGACTTCTGTTTCTGACGGGGATGAATTGTTACTTTGCGTATTATCACAACCCGATAAGAGCAGCATTGCCACTACAGATGTTGCTATATACTTCATTATTTTCTCCAGGGTGAGAAATACCCTCCTCATTAAAATTAATGAGGATATGTCAGGGATATTCAGTTATAACGAACCCGCATCGCGAAATGAATTTCGCAATGAAATAAGGGGGATTAATATCCCCCGCTATTGGTTAATTCTGTTCTTATTTATTTATCAACATACTAACAATATCCTGATATATTTCCTGCAGATGTTGTGGATCGCTTTTTTGCGGTGTTAAACGACGATAAACCGTACCTTCCATCATGGTAGCAAACACTTCAACGCAGCAACGAATGTGCTCGTCGCTAAGATGGGGATGCATTCTTTTCATATGTGCACAACCATTAGCGAACATTCTGGCGTCAGCTTCTTCAAGCATTGCCATAACCCGCGGGTTGCGTGTGGCTTCTGCAGCCACTTCCAGCATCAGCGCGTCGTCGTCCTCATTTAAGGATTTACGCAAGGCAAGGACTTCCGGGAAGTGATCGGTACGCGCGTCAATGTCCATTTGGGCAATACGAAAGTCGATGATACGGCGAACCATCTCTTCAATAATGGCATCTTTGTTGGCGAAGTAACGATATATCTGACCCACGCTAAGCTGAGCTTCGCTGGCAATTTGCGACATACTGGCGGCATGAAACCCGCAGCGACGAAAACACCGACGGGCGGCGTTAATGATTTCATCCTGACGCTGTTTGTGGCGTATCTCCAGTTTGCTGGTCATTTCTGTCTCCTGGCCTATCACTTGGTGAGAATGATCGTTCTCATTTTTGCTGATTATACGTTTCTCCAAAGTAATGGAAAGTATTTTTATCTTATTCATGGTGCATATTCTGATAATGAAGAGATTGTGGAGATTCTGTGAAGATAGTTGACAATATTAAGTTGGGGTCAATTCATCAGAAAGGCTGCTACTTGTTGTCACCAGTTCTGTTTTCATCATCAAACTTATCGGAGCTAATACGAATAGTTTCAGAGTCAGATTCTATAAGATATTTCCCCAACCTCCCCCTTGCAGGCGTCAAGAGTAGATAACGCAAAATGCTCTGTACCGCAGCTTCTCTCCGCTACAGAAAGCGCAACTATAGCCACCCACAGCCAGGTTGATTATAATAACCGTTTATCTGTTCGTACTGTTTACTAAAACGACGAATCGCCTGATTTTCAGGCACAACAAGCATCAACAATAAGGATTAAAGCTATGGGTTTTCTTTCCGGTAAGCGCATTCTGGTAACCGGTGTTGCCAGCAAACTGTCCATCGCCTACGGTATCGCTCAGGCGATGCACCGCGAAGGAGCTGAACTGGCATTCACCTACCAGAACGACAAACTGAAAGGCCGCGTAGAAGAATTTGCCGCTCAATTGGGTTCTGACATCGTTCTGCAGTGCGATGTTGCCGAAGATGCCAGCATCGACACCATGTTCGCTGAACTGGGGAAAGTTTGGCCGAAGTTTGACGGTTTCGTACACTCTATTGGTTTTGCACCTGGCGATCAGCTGGATGGTGACTATGTTAATGCCGTTACCCGTGAAGGCTTCAAAATTGCCCACGACATCAGCTCCTACAGCTTCGTTGCAATGGCAAAAGCTTGCCGCTCCATGCTGAATCCGGGTTCTGCCCTGCTGACCCTTTCCTACCTTGGCGCTGAGCGCGCTATCCCGAACTACAACGTTATGGGTCTGGCAAAAGCGTCTCTGGAAGCAAACGTGCGCTATATGGCGAACGCGATGGGTCCGGAAGGTGTGCGTGTTAACGCCATCTCTGCGGGTCCGATCCGTACTCTGGCGGCCTCCGGTATCAAAGACTTCCGCAAAATGCTGGCTCATTGCGAAGCCGTTACCCCGATTCGCCGTACCGTTACTATTGAAGATGTGGGTAACTCTGCGGCATTCCTGTGCTCCGATCTCTCTGCCGGTATCTCCGGTGAAGTGGTCCACGTTGACGGCGGTTTCAGCATTGCTGCAATGAACGAACTCGAACTGAAATAATCGTTCTGTTGGTAAAGATGGGCGGCGTTCTGCCGCCCGTTATCTCTGTTATACCTTTCTGATATTTGTTATCGCCGATCCGTCTTTCTCCCCTTCCCGCCTTGCGTCAGGATAACGATTTCCTTTACGACCAAGGAGCGCCCATGGAAAAACGCCACATTACCGGCAAAAGCCACTGGTATCATGAAACGCAATCCAGTACTGCGGAGTATGACGTTCTGCCTCTGGTCCCGGAAGCCGCAAAGGTTAGCGATCCCTTTCTGCTCGACGTGATCCTTGATGAAAAAACGCTGGCCCCCTTCCTTTCATGGCTGGTCCCGGCGCGCGTTCTTGCAGCGGAGTTATTCCCTGACCAGCTTACCGTGACCCGTTCACAGACCTTCACCGCTTATGAACGCTTGTCGACGGCCCTGACGGTTGCTCAGGTTTGCGGCGTCCAGCGGTTATGTAACTACTATTCGGCGCGACTTACGCCGCTCCCCGGGCCTGATTCCTCCAGGGAAAGTAATCATCGGTTGGCACAAATCACGCAATATGCCCGCCAACTGGCCAGCTCGCCTTCTATTATCGACAACCGATCGCGCCAACATCTGAATGACGTCGGTCTTACTGCCTGGGACTGTGTAATCATTAACCAAATCATTGGTTTTATTGGCTTTCAGGCGCGGACCATTGCGACATTTCAGGCTTATCTCGGGCATCCGGTACGCTGGTTACCCGGTCTGGAAATACAAAACTACGCCGACGCGTCACTGTTTGCTGATGAATCAATACGCTGGCGAAGCAGCTATGAGGTGGAAAAACTTCCTGAAGAGTACACAAAAAGTTCGACTGCAGAACTTTGCCAACTGACCGAAACACTCTCTCTCCACCCTATTTCACTTTCCCTTCTCGAAATGTTGTTAAACAGCACTCGGGTCAATACACAGCCGGATAATCAGCTTGCGGCGTTGTTATGCGCGCGTATAAATGGCAGTCCTGCTTGTTTTGCCACCTGTATGGATTCATCAAATGAATATAAAAAAATCAGCACCCTTATGCGCAAGGGCGAAAATGAAATTAACCAATGGGCTGACCGTCATTCTGTTGAGCGCGCTACCGTTCAGGCGATACAATGGCTGACCCGAGCACCCGATCGCTTTAGCGCCGCCCAGTTCAGCCCTTTACTCGAACACGAAAAATCATCAACGCAGATTATTAATCTGCTGGTATGGAGCGGGCTGTGTGGCTGGATAAATCGCTTAAAAATCGCGTTGGGTGAGACATATTAACCTTGCCGCGTCAGACAGATTCGCGTAAAACTGTCAGCCGCTCTAATGGCCACCAAAATAGACAATTATGTTTCAGGACAACCCGCTGCTAGCGCAGCTTAAACAGCAACTGCATTCCCAGACGCCACGCGCTGAAGGGGTGGTAAAAGCCACAGAAAAAGGCTTTGGCTTCCTGGAAGTCGACGCGCAAAAAAGTTATTTCATTCCGCCGCCGCAGATGAAAAAAGTCATGCATGGCGACCGAATTATCGCGGTGATCCACAGTGAAAAAGAACGTGAATCCGCAGAGCCAGAAGAACTGGTTGAACCGTTCCTGACTCGTTTCGTGGGTAAAGTTCAGGGCAAAAATGACCGTCTGGCCATCGTTCCTGATCATCCACTCTTAAAAGACGCCATTCCTTGCCGCGCAGCCCGTGGCCTGAACCACGAGTTTAAAGAAGGCGACTGGGCGGTTGCCGAAATGCGCCGTCATCCGCTGAAAGGCGATCGTTCTTTCTATGCTGAACTGACACAATACATCACTTTTGGTGACGACCACTTTGTACCGTGGTGGGTTACACTTGCGCGCCATAATCTGGAAAAAGAAGCACCAGACGGCGTCGCTACCGAAATGCTCGATGAAGGTCTGGTTCGTGAAGATCTGACCGCGCTGGATTTTGTCACCATCGACAGTGCCAGCACAGAAGATATGGATGACGCCCTTTTCGCTAAGGCGTTGCCGGATGACAAACTTCAGCTGATTGTGGCGATTGCCGATCCAACCGCGTGGATTGCTGAAGGCAGCAAGCTGGACAAAGCCGCGAAAATTCGCGCATTCACCAACTATCTGCCTGGCTTCAACATCCCTATGCTGCCTCGCGAGCTTTCTGACGATCTCTGCTCACTGCGCGCCAATGAAGTCCGCCCGGTACTGGCATGCCGCATGACGCTCTCCGCTGATGGCACCATTGAAGATAATATCGAATTCTTTGCCGCCACCATCGAATCCAAAGCGAAGCTGGTGTATGACCAGGTCTCTGACTGGCTGGAAAATACCGGTGACTGGCAGCCTGAAAGTGAAGCAATTGCCGAACAAGTCCGTTTGTTAGCGCAAATTTGCCAACGCCGCGGCGAGTGGCGTCATAACCACGCACTGGTATTTAAAGATCGCCCGGATTACCGCTTTATTCTCGGTGAAAAAGGTGAAGTGCTGGATATCGTCGCCGAGCCTCGTCGCATTGCCAATCGTATCGTCGAAGAAGCGATGATTGCCGCTAACATTTGTGCGGCCCGCGTACTGCGCGATAAGCTCGGTTTTGGCATCTATAACGTGCATATGGGCTTTGATCCGGCGAATGCCGACGCGCTGGCAGCGTTGCTGAAAACCCACGGTCTGCATGTCGATGCCGAAGAAGTGCTCACGCTGGACGGTTTCTGCAAACTGCGTCGTGAACTGGATGCGCAACCAACTGGTTTCCTCGACAGCCGCATTCGTCGCTTCCAGTCATTTGCTGAAATTAGCACTGAACCCGGTCCTCACTTTGGCCTCGGTCTGGAGGCATACGCCACCTGGACTTCGCCGATCCGTAAATATGGCGACATGATCAACCACCGTCTGCTGAAAGCGGTTATCAAAGGCGAAACTGCGACGCGTCCGCAGGATGAAATCACTGTCCAAATGGCCGAGCGTCGCCGTCTCAACCGAATGGCAGAACGTGATGTTGGCGACTGGTTATACGCACGCTTCCTGAAAGACAAAGCCGGGACTGACACCCGTTTCGCGGCGGAAATTGTCGATATCAGCCGTGGCGGCATGCGTGTGCGTTTGGTTGATAACGGCGCTATTGCCTTTATTCCGGCACCTTTCTTACACGCTGTGCGCGATGAACTGGTTTGCAGCCAGGAAAACGGCACTGTACAAATTAAAGGTGAAACGGCTTACAAAGTGACTGACGTTATTGACGTCACCATTGCCGAAGTCCGCATGGAAACCCGCAGCATTATTGCGCGCCCGGTCGCGTAATCTCCTTTCACGGCCCATTCCTCATGAATGGGCCGTTTATTTCCCCGCTCCACCTTCGTCATATCCCGGCAGATTTTTAACTGACTTTCGTTTGAAAACTGGCGTTTTTCCAAAACTGGATTACAAATAAATATATAAAAAAAACAATGCGTTTAGCCGCCGTTAATTTCATGTAAGTCATGTTGTTCCTTTTATTTAACCGCGGACTCCGCTGTTAACCGGAGGATATGCATCATGAAAACCGTTAGGGAGTCCACAACGTTGTACAACTTTCTCGGATCGCACAATCCATACTGGCGGTTAACGGAAAGCAGCGATGTTTTGCGCTTTTCTACCACCGAAACCACAGAACCTGAACGTACGTTGCAGTTATCTGCCGAACAGGCTGCTCGCATCAGGGAAATGACGGTCATCACTTCCAGTCTGATGATGAGTCTGACCGTCGATGAAAGCGATCTTTCTGTGCATCTGGTAGGACGAAAAATCAATAAACGGGAATGGGCTGGCAACGCGTCGGCATGGCATGACACACCAGCAGTTGCTCGTGATTTATCACACGGGCTTTCCTTTGCTGAGCAGGTAGTTTCTGAAGCACATTCCGCAATAGTGATTCTCGACAGCCGGGGGAATATCCAACGCTTCAATCGGTTATGTGAAGATTACACAGGGTTGAAAGAACACGACGTCATTGGGCAAAGCGTGTTTAAACTGTTTATGAGCCGTCGTGAAGCTGCGGCATCCAGGCGCAATAACCGTGTATTTTTTCGAAGCGGCAATGCATATGAAGTCGAACTGTGGATACCAACACGTAAAGGCCAGCGGCTGTTTCTGTTTCGCAATAAATTTGTCCACAGCGGCAGTGGCAAAAACGAGATTTTTTTAATCTGTTCCGGCACCGACATTACCGAAGAGCGCCGCGCTCAGGAGCGACTGCGTATTCTGGCAAATACCGACAGTATCACCGGACTGCCGAATCGTAACGCAATGCAGGAGTTAATCGATCACGCCATTAATCAGGCAGATAACAATAAAGTTGGGGTTGTGTATCTTGATTTGGATAATTTTAAAAAGGTCAACGACGCTTATGGGCATTTGTTTGGTGACCAGCTATTACGCGACGTGTCATTGGCCATTTTAAGCTGTCTCGAACATGATCAGGTGTTGGCGCGTCCAGGTGGCGATGAGTTTCTGGTACTGGCATCCAATACCTCACAAAGCGCGCTGGAAGCAATGGCATCACGAATTTTGACTCGCTTACGACTCCCCTTCCGCATTGGTTTAATTGAAGTTTATACCAGCTGTTCAGTGGGTATTTCACTCTCTCCCGAACATGGTTCGGACAGCGCGGCTATTATTCGTCACGCCGACACAGCAATGTACACAGCGAAGGAAGGCGGACGAGGACAATTTTGCGTTTTTACTCCAGAAATGAATCAGCGGGTATTTGAATATCTCTGGCTGGATACCAACTTGCGTAAAGCACTGGAAAACGATCAGTTGGTTATTCACTATCAACCGAAAATCACCTGGCGTGGCGAAGTGCGCAGTCTGGAAGCACTAGTACGTTGGCAGTCACCTGAACGTGGGTTGATTCCACCGTTGGACTTCATTTCCTACGCCGAAGAGTCAGGGCTAATTGTGCCTTTAGGCCGTTGGGTGATTCTCGATGTCGTACGCCAGGTGGCAAAGTGGCGGGATAAAGGTATTAACCTGCGAGTGGCGGTAAACATTTCTGCACGTCAGCTCGCCGATCAAACCATTTTCACCGCCCTGAAACAGGTTCTCCAGGAACTCAATTTTGAATACTGCCCTATTGATGTTGAACTGACGGAGAGCTGCCTGATTGAGAATGATGAACTGGCACTTTCTGTTATTCAACAATTTAGCCAACTAGGTGCGCAAGTGCATCTGGACGATTTTGGTACCGGCTACTCTTCACTTTCGCAACTGGCGCGCTTTCCGATCGATGCGATTAAACTTGACCAGGTTTTTGTTCGAGATATTCACAAACAACCTGTCTCACAGTCGCTGGTCCGGGCGATCGTCGCTGTGGCCCAGGCATTGAATCTTCAGGTGATCGCTGAAGGAGTGGAGAGTAAAAAGGAAGATGCTTTTTTAACCAAGAACGGGATCAATGAGCGGCAAGGATTTTTGTTTGCCAAACCGATGCCCGCCGTCGCCTTCGAACGTTGGTATAAACGCTATCTGAAGCGCGCATAAGTAGATGAATATATATACTTAGCGATATATTCCGTCATTATATATCGTATTACTGGATGATAATTAGCCGTTGCTGTTAAACACTTCTCTTTTAGCGGCAATTTTTGCATTATTCCTTTTCCACTTTTGCTATAAGGATGTCCTTGATGTCTGAATTTGATGCCCAGCGCGTTGCCGAACGTATTGATATTGTGTTAGATATCCTTGTGGCAGGCGATTACCACTCTGCGATCCATAATCTCGAGATACTTAAAGCAGAACTCTTGCGCCAGGTTGCTGAATCTACGCCAGACATCCCGAAGGCACCGTGGGAGATTTAACAATCGTGCCTTCAGGTTTTCCTATTTGAGGATGCCCGGCGCGTCAGTATTTTTTTATTTAGTATTATAACGTTATAAGAATTACAGCGATGAATTCCCGACAACAAACAATTCTACAGATGGTCATTGACCAGGGTCAGGTTAGCGTAACCGATCTGGCAAAAGCCACTGGAGTTTCTGAAGTTACCATTCGCCAGGATCTCAACACCCTCGAAAAACTGAGTTACCTCCGCCGTGCACATGGCTTTGCAGTATCGCTTGATAGTGATGACGTCGAAACTCGTATGATGAGCAACTATACGCTGAAGCGTGAACTCGCCGAGTTTGCCGCGTCACTGGTTCAACCGGGCGAAACCATCTTTATCGAAAATGGCAGCAGCAATGCCCTGCTCGCCCGGACTCTGGGCGAGCAGAAGAAAAATGTCACTATCATCACGGTCAGCAGCTACATCGCGCATTTGCTGAAAGACGCGCCTTGTGAAGTTATTTTGCTCGGTGGCGTGTACCAGAAAAAAAGCGAAAGTATGGTTGGTCCTTTGACACGCCAGTGCATCCAACAGGTGCATTTCAGCAAAGCATTTATTGGTATTGATGGCTGGCAACCTGAAACTGGGTTTACCGGTCGCGATATGATGCGTACCGATGTGGTCAATGCCGTGCTGGAAAAAGAGTGCGAAGCGATAGTCCTGACTGACAGCTCGAAATTTGGTGCTGTACATTCATACTCCATCGGCCCCGTTGAGCGATTCAATCGCGTGATTACCGATTCGAAAATACGCGCCAGCGATCTGATGCATCTTGAGCACAGTAAACTCACCGTTCACGTCGTTGACATTTAACCATTTCCCTTCTCTACGGATGATTTGCTGTTTTGCAAATCATCCGCTCTAAGATGATTCCTGGTTGATAATTAAGACTATTTACCTGTTATTAACACTCTCAAGATATAAAATTATTATCAGCGATATAACAGGAAGTCATTATCACCTGCGTGATATAACCCTGCGCGCGAGCGGATTTCACGGAATAATTTCACCAGGCTTATTCTTAGCTATTATAGTTATAGTGAGCTTACTTCCGTGAATCATAAATTCAGGAGAGAGTATTATGTTTGTAACGAGCAAAAAAATGACCGCGGCTGTTCTGGCAATTACCCTGGCAATGTCTCTGAGTGCCTGTTCTAACTGGTCTAAACGGGATCGCAACACCGCAATCGGCGCGGGTGCAGGGGCATTAGGCGGTGCAGTACTGACCGATGGCAGTACGTTGGGTACATTAGGTGGCGCAGCTGTCGGTGGTGTTATTGGTCACCAGGTCGGTAAATAATCGTAAATAAATGTCGATTATCGACTCGCAATTATAATACGCTTGATTCTGTTCAGTACGAAATAACTGAATAATACACACAGTAAAATATTCGAAAGCCACGGATATATCCGTGGCTTTTTATGTTAGCCGCCTGCGAGTTTTACCTTCATCCCTTTCGCTTCAAGCAGTGATTTTAATAAATCACGCTTATCGCCCTGGATTTCAATAATTCCATCTTTAACTGCTCCGCCGCAGCCGCATTTTTTCTTCAGTTCCGCTGCCAGTTTCGTCAGTTCGGCATCATCGAGATCGACACCGGTAATCAGGCAAACGCCCTTACCTTTACGTCCACTGGTCTGACGATGAATACGCACCACACCGTCGCCTTTAGGGCGTACAGGGGCCGCTTTTGGCTCATCAATACGTCCGGTTTCCGTTGAGTAGACCAGACGGCTGTTGGAATCACTCATCATGCACTCCGCTGTAAAGAGGCGTTGATCGCTTTCAGCGTCTGCGCTGGATCTACCGATTGCGTTACCGGGCGACCAATCACCATATAATCAACACCAGCCGCCAACGCCTGTTCTGGCGTCATAATGCGGCGCTGGTCACCTGCTTCACTCCCCTGCGGACGAATGCCCGGTGTAACCAGTTTGAACTCCTGACCGAATACCTGTTTAAAGCGCACAGCTTCCTGAGCAGAACACACCACACCATCAAGGCCACATTTTTGCGTCAGTGCCGCCAGACGTTCTGCATAATCTGCAGGTGACAGTGTCACGCCAAGATCGGCCAGGTCGCTGGCTTCCATGCTGGTCAATACTGTCACCGCAATCAAAAGCGGTGCATCTTTGCCAAACGGAACCAGTGCCTCACGCGCTGCGGTCATCATACGCGCCCCACCGGAGGCGTGAACATTCACCATCCACACGCCTAAGTCAGCTGCAGCAGCGACAGCGTGCGCTGCAGTGTTGGGAATATCGTGAAATTTCAGGTCGAGGAAGATATCAAAACCACGCTGTTGAAGTTCGCGTACAAATTGAGGTCCAAACAGCGTAAACATCTCTTTGCCGACTTTCAGACGACAATCGCGTGGGTCGATCTTGTCGACAAAGGCCAGCGCGGCATCACGATTATGATAATCAAGGGCAACAACCACAGGAGAATTCGTAACAGCGCGGGAAGAAGATGAAGCAGTTAACGTCATGACCAGACCTTCTTGATGATGGGCACCGGAAGTGGCGCGAAACAGGTAAACGGCGAGCATTCTACCCGTGGAAATAAAAAATTAACAGTTGCGATTTCTCCCCTGGCAGGCTTTTCTGCGCCTGAGTTACCGGAGCACAATGGAACATCAACAATTAGTATGTTGTAACTAAAGTCGGATTTTTTTAAAAATTACAGGCCATCAAGACCGCGAATCGGTTTAATGGTTGACCAGGCCCGACAAGACGGACAATGCCAGTAGAGGGTGTATGCGGTAAAACCACATTTCTGGCAGCGATAACGAGGCTTACTACGCACCTTCTCGCCAACCATGTCACGCAGCACCATCAGACTCTCTTTGGCACGCCCTTCTTCCGCTTCATTTAAGTGGTAATCCATTAGCTTATGGAACACACGCATGGTCGGATGACGCTGAAGCTGACGCGTAATATAGACCTGTGCGGCCTCACTACCGTCGCGCGCTTCGATAATATCCGCAAGCATCAGTTCAGCATCGGCACCGGTGTTCTCTTCCACCGCGCGCTGCAGGAACTCTGCCCATTCGGCAGTTTTACCCAACTGCTGATAGCAGGTTTGCAGCATTTCCAGCGTTTCGCTGACCAGTTCTCTGTCCTGGGATATCACGCGTTGCAGACTTTCGACGGCTTTGGCGTATTCTCCTTTCGCCATAAATACGCGTCCCATCATGATGGATACGCGGGCGCTGTTTTTATCTGCCGCCGCACCTTTTTTTAACAAGGCCATGGCACGATCGAGATCGTCGCTGGCCATATGCTGCATGGCTAACTCACAGTAGAAATGGGCAATTTCGACGCGCTGCTTATCTTTACCCAGCTTCACCAGGCGTTCAGCAACATCAATTGCTTTCTGCCACTCGCTGGTAGCCTGGTAGATTTGTAGCAACTGTTGCAGCGCGCCAATGCGGAAGTCAGTTTCATCGGTCAGCTGATTGAACATGTCTTCCGCGCGGTCGTATAACCCGGCGGCCATGTAATCACGCCCCAGTTGTTGAATCGCCAACAGACGCTGTTCATAGGTCAGCGAGGCGCTTTCCATTAGGGTCTGATGGATGCGAATAGCGCGATCAACTTCGCCACGCGAACGGAACAGGTTTCCGAGCGTAAGGTGGGCTTCAACGGTACCCGTATCCTCTTTAAGCATATCGAGAAACAGGTCTACCGCTTTATCCTGTTGATTACTAAGCAGGAAGTTAACCCCCGCTACATAATCACGCGACAAGCGGTTGGCTTCATCTTGCTTGTTTTGTTGCGCACTTCTGCGGCCCATATACCAGCCATAGGCAGCGGCTACAGGCAAAAGCAGAAACAACAACTCCAGCATAGAAAGTTATTCCTTCGCCGCTGACGAATGCGGCGCTACAGCCACGTCAGTCGCGGGTGAAAGCTGGTTTTCCAGTCGCTTTATTTTACGTTCAGCGCGCGCCAGGGAAACACGAACTCGCAGCCAGAACAGACCGCAAATCAGCCAACCGATAGCAAACCCCGCAGCAAACAATACCGCCAGCAATGTGGAAATACGGTACTCCCCTTGCGCTAACAGATAATTAAACGTCACCTGTTGATCGTTCTGCGCACCTAACGTGACCGAAATCACGAAGATCGCTAACACCAGTAAGAAAATGAGTAAATATTTCACATTACTTCCCGTTATGTGGTTAGAGCGAATAAATTATGGTCAACTTACCGCAATAGCCCTTTAAAGTACCATTTTCGCGCCGTCTGCGAAATGGCATCCACGCGCATTGTTGATGATTTAAGGGCTAAATTCGGAAAATCAACCAGCGTTAACTTTCTTGTTCTCGTTGTGCAATGTCGCGATTTTCTTCCGCAGGTGGTGTTAATGGCCCACAAATTTGTTGCGCAAGCCACGTTGCCACCGCCACCAGCGCCCACGAAATCAACGTAGCTACCACCAGATCGCGTGGCCAATGCATCCCGAGCAGCAGGCGGCTTCCCATGACTCCCGTTGCCCAGACCAACAAGATAGCAATGGTTAACGTTCGCCGACGCGGCCACAGCAAACCAACGGCCAGCAGCGCCCAACTGGCAGCAAACATCGTGTGACCGGAAGGAAAGGCAAACCCCGTCTCTTTCTGCCAGTGTGAACGCAAATATTGTGGGATATTTTTCTCTTCAGCCAACTGTTCTTTCACTAGATTTCCGCGTTCTGCTCGCTTTAAAGTGTAGAACTCATCAACCGGAATATGATGTGTTTTTTCCAGCCAGATAACAAAAGGTCGCGGTTCCTGGACTTTGTCTTTGATCCAGGATTTAACGCCTTGTCCCACAAGAATTGCCGCCGCCAGAATGGCAAATAACATAATGGCAGCCTTAATGCGAAAACGCAGACACCAGAGAAACCAACCGAATAAAATCAAATGTGTAATGACGCCCCAGGGCTGGGTGACGGTTTCAGTAACCCAAAAAGCCGCTTTTAGTAGCCAACTTTGTTCTCCAGGTTGCCAACGCCAGCCAGAAATCCATACGGCTACTGGCATAACAAGCAATAGTGCAGCTCCCACTGCGGTACGTCTGGCAATCGAACGCATGGCCTCTCCTTTTTGATAAGTCCCACAATCATAACTGAAAATGCCAGTTCCAGGAAAAATTGACAGATTTGTGCCATTCCGTGAACGATCGACGCGTCGTGATTAGGTGAACCCCTTCTCGTTATGGCAAAATAAGCCAATACAGAACCAGCATTATCTGGAGAATTTCATGCAGCTTAAACGTGTGGCAGAAGCCAAACTGCCAACCCCATGGGGCGATTTCCTGATGGTGGGATTTGAAGAACTGGCAACCGGACACGATCATGTCGCGCTAGTCTATGGCGATATATCCGGGCATACCCCGGTACTTGCGCGCGTCCATTCCGAATGTCTGACCGGTGACGCCCTGTTCAGCTTGCGCTGCGATTGTGGCTTCCAGCTCGAAGCGGCACTGACGCAAATTGCCGAAGAAGGCCGTGGTATTTTGCTGTATCACCGTCAGGAAGGTCGTAACATTGGTCTGCTGAATAAAATCCGCGCTTATGCACTGCAGGATCAAGGTTACGATACTGTAGAGGCTAACCACCAGTTAGGCTTCGCCGCTGATGAGCGCGACTTCACTCTTTGCGCTGATATGTTCAAACTCCTTGGCGTCAATGAAGTCCGCTTGTTAACCAATAACCCGAAAAAAGTCGAAATTCTGACCGAAGCAGGGATTAATATTGTTGAACGCGTACCGTTGATTGTAGGTCGTAACCCCAATAACGAACATTATCTCGATACCAAAGCCGAGAAAATGGGTCATTTGCTGAACAAATAACCCTCTTGCATTGTGTAATTCATTTGCTTGCCGGAAGCAAAATAACCGGCAAGCAAATACTCGTTACTTCAACATATTACGAATGACATAATGCAAAATGCCGTCGTTCTGGTAGTAGGTCAACTCCGTCGCGGTGTCGATACGACAACGGCAGGGTACGACTTCCTGGCTACCATCCGCGCGCGTAAACGTCACCGGAACCGTCGCGCCGGGTTGTAGACTTTGCAGATCGACAATATCAATCTTCTCTTCCCCGATTAGCCCTAACGTTTTACGCGTCACGCCTTGCGGAAATTCTAGCGGCAGGATGCCCATGCCAATTAAATTCGAGCGGTGAATTCGTTCAAACGATTCGGCAATCACAACACGAATACCAAGTAGACGCGGACCTTTTGCCGCCCAGTCACGGCTGGAGCCTGATCCATACTCTTTCCCGGCAATCACCGCCAGCGGCGTTTGCTCCTGCTTATAGCGCATCGCGGCATCATAAATAGAGATGACATCGCTGTCAGGTAAATGCCGCGTCATCCCCCCTTCAACGCCAGGCACCATTTCATTACGGATGCGAATATTGGCGAAGGTGCCGCGCATCATCACTTCATGGTTACCACGCCGCGAACCGTAGGAGTTAAAGTCTTTTCGCTCAACACCCCGGCCTTGTAGATATCGACCCGCTGGGCTGTCGGGCTTAATACTGCCCGCCGGAGAGATATGGTCAGTGGTGACTGAATCCCCAAGCATTGCGAGGATCCGCGCACCGTGAATATCTTCCACAGGTGCTGGTGTTGCCTGCATTTCATCAAAGAAAGGCGATAAGCGAATATAGGTTGAATCCTCCTGCCAACCGTAGGTATCGGATCGTGCGACGTTAATTTCCTTCCACTCTGCTGTGCCTTCAAAAACTTCTGCGTACTCTTTACGGAACATTTCTGTGGAGACTTGTTCTACCGCACGGGCAATTTCTTGTGCCGATGGCCAGATATCTTTCAGATATACCGGATCGCCTTTGCGATCATGGCCGATAGGCTCAGATGCGAGGTTGATATTCATATTTCCCGCCAGCGCATAGGCAACCACCAGCGGCGGCGAGGCCAGCCAGTTGGTTTTAACCAGCGGATGGATACGGCCTTCAAAGTTACGGTTGCCGGACAGCACTGCACCGACGGTTAAATCGCCTTTTTTGATTGCCGTTTCGATAGGATCGGGCAGCGGCCCAGAGTTACCAATACAGGTGGTACAACCATATCCCACAAGGTTAAACCCCAGTTCGTCGAGATACGGTGTCAATTTCGCTTTTGCCAGATAGTCAGAAACAACTTTCGAGCCTGGTGCCAGCGACGCTTTGACCCACGGTTGCCGCTTGAGGCCCAGAGTTACGGCTTTTTTCGCCAGCAAGCCTGCGGCCATCAGCACACTTGGGTTAGAGGTATTGGTGCACGACGTTATCGCTGCAATGACCACAGCGCCATCAGGTAACTGATACTGATGTCCGTTCATAACATAATCGACCGGCTGGCAATCTTTATGCGTGGCATTCACTTCCAGTTCGTTACTGGCGGCAAATGCTTTTGGTACATCGGGCAGTGCAACGCGATCCTGTGGGCGTTTTGGTCCTGCCAGGCTCGCTTCTACGTCATTCATATCCAGTTCTAACGTACTGGTAAAAATCGGTTCATCGCCCGGGTTACGCCACATGCCCTGCGCTTTGGCATATTTTTCGACCAACTCGACCTGATCTTCGCTGCGCCCGCTTAAACGCATGTAATCGAGGGTGACAGCATCGATTGGGAAGAAGCCACAGGTGGCACCATATTCTGGCGACATATTGGCAATGGTGGCGCGATCCGCCAGCGGTAGTGAATCCAGCCCATCACCATAAAATTCGACGAATTTCCCCACCACACCATGTTTGCGCAGCATTTGGGTAACGGTGAGAACCAGGTCTGTGGCGGTAATACCTTCACGTAATTTTCCGGTAAGTTTAAAGCCCACTACGTCCGGGATAAGCATGGAAACCGGCTGGCCTAACATTGCGGCTTCGGCTTCGATCCCACCAACGCCCCACCCCAGCACGCCAAGGCCGTTGATCATGGTGGTGTGCGAGTCAGTACCAACGAGTGTATCCGGATAAGCAATCCATTCACCGTCCTGCAATTCGCTCCACACTGCTTTGCCGAGATATTCGAGGTTAACCTGATGGCAAATGCCTGTGCCTGGCGGCACGACGCTAAAACGACTGAACGCCTGCTTTCCCCATTTCAGGAACACATAACGTTCGTGGTTGCGCTCCATTTCCAGGCGCACGTTTTCTTCAAATGCCTCATCATCACCAAAACGATCGACGGTCACCGAGTGGTCAATGACCAGGTCGACCGGTGAGAGCGGGTTAACCTTTGCAGTATCGCCACCGAGGCGTTTAACCGCTTCGCGCATTGCCGCCAGATCAACAACGGCAGGTACGCCGGTAAAGTCCTGCATCAGCACCCTTGCCGGGCGGTAGGCAATTTCACGGTCAGCATGGGCATTTTTCAGCCATCCCGCCAGCGCGTAGATATCCTCTTCGGTAACCGAGTTACCATCCTGCCAGCGCAGCAGGTTTTCGAGCAAAACTTTGAGTGACTTGGGCAGACGGGTGATATCGCCCAGTGATTTGGCAGCAAGCGGCAGGCTGTAGTAGTGGTAAGTTTTATCTTTGGCCTGCAACGTGTCCTTACTGGCTTCTCGTAGGGTTGACGACATAGCTCCTCCTTAATGACAGGGTTGCGAAGCCCTGATTCTCTTCAGGGTGAATATTAAAGATAACACAAACATCGCGTAACGATTTGATAACAACCCAAATTGATAAAAGAGGAGAAACCTTGTGACAAAGCAAATGAAAACCCCTCCGCAGCGGGGTCAGGGATCAGTGAGTAATGATCCAGAGGAGTTCGGCCCAGAAGAGCATCGACAGAGAAAATGCGCCCATCCAGGACCAATATTTCATATTTGTGTTGATCATAGGCTACACCCTTAACGGTTATTACTTTGTGTTGAGATAACTCAACCTGTTATTGCTGCGGTGTATTAAAAGCCCTTTAATTCATTAAAAATGGGTAATAAGAATGATGATAATTATTGTTTCGGCTGATCATCTTCAGCAAACAGTTCTATAAAGGCTTGCTGCTGCGATGTTAGTTGCCAGTCGTCTGGAATAACGACGGAACATTCCCGTTTCGTTTCTGGTTCATCATCACTTTGCTGACATAATGGTGACGACTCCAGTTGCTCCTGACCGACCATAGTTATCCCCACACTTTCCAAATCAGCAGTGCGACAACCACCCAGAAAAGAGCAGAACCAAGAAATACCGCCAGCCAGGCTTTGCGTTTTAATTCAGGGTCCCGGCGGGGTTCCTGATTTCCAGAAGGCATTGCTAACCTCATATAATCGCCATCACTTATCAGCAAGACGTTGAACGATTGGTGTAATTAATCATACGATGAGACAAATCCTAAAGAAACTTTAGTCAAAAATCCAGCGAATTTACGAATCGTCTCCAGTGAATAATTCAATCTTTTGACCTGAAATAGATATTTGAAAACTCGAGTTTGCGAGGCGGGTAATTAGACACTACTTTACAGGTAATTTACCCTATAAATATGAGGGATAAAAATATTGTGCACGGTATACAAATAAGCAACAAAAGAGAATATATTCCGGCACCTTCGCTACATAAAAGATGCCGAAAATAACGCAAGAAATTATTTTTCCGGCAGTTTTATATCTTTAAACATGACCTCAATTTCTTCATTAGAGCGTAATGCGACAGCCGCATCAACGACATCACGCGTTAAATGCGGTGCAAAACGCTGAATGAAATCATACATATAACTGCGCAAAAAAGTACTACGGCGAAAACCAATTTTGGTTGTACTGTGGCTGAAGATATCGTGAGCATCAACACGCACAAGATCGGGATCGGCGACCGGATCCACCGCCATGCTGGCAATGACCCCTACTCCCAGCCCTAACCGGACGTATGTTTTAATGACGTCAGCATCCGTTGCCGTGAAGACGATACGCGGCGTTAACCCTGCGCGGTTAAAGGCAGTATCCAGTTCTGAACGTCCGGTAAAGCCGAAGGTATATGTCACCAACGGATATTGCGCCAGTTCTTCAATGGTAATGGCTTTTTTGCCTGCCAGCGGGTGATCCGGAGTGACTACAATAGCCCGATTCCAGTGGTAGCACGGTAACATCACTAGATCTTCATACAGATGCAACGCTTCTGTGGCGATAGCGAAATCAGCATTGCCTTTAGAGACGGCATCAGCAATTTGTGTCGGCGAGCCCTGGTGCATATGCAAAGAAACGCGGGGATAACGCTCGATAAAGCCTTTGATGACGTTTGGTAACGCATAGCGTGCCTGGGTATGCGTGGTGGCGATATACAGCGAGCCTTTATCCGGCCAGGTGTGCTCTCCGGCGACCGATTTTATGGCATCGACTTTCGACAGGACTTCGCGAGCGATACGAATTATTTCTTGCCCTGCTGGCGTTACCTGCGTCAGGTGCTTGCCGCTTCGGGAAAAAATTTGAATGCCTAGCTCGTCTTCTAGCATTCTGACTTGTTTACTGATCCCGGGTTGTGATGTGTAAAGTCCTTCCGCTGTTGATGAGACATTCAGGTTATGATTGACCACCTCAACAATATAGCGAAGTTGTTGTAATTTCATGTTAAACCATCCACTTAGACGCCATCAGAACATCGTTTTTTCGTCACACCTGGCGGGTGACTAATACGATTTAATAATAAAAAAGGTGCTAACTATAACCACTATATCATTTATAGCCTTAGTGTATAGGTGTGAAGAAAAAATAATATGCAATAAAAAAGGGCCGCTTTCGCGACCCTTTGTTTATAAAAACCTGACAGAATTAAAGGTTATTTTTTTCCTTCAACCCATTTGCCATCAACATAAAATGCTGACCAGCCAGTCGCCTTTCCGTCTTTTTCCGAAGAGACATATTGCTGTTTGGTTTTACGGCTAAAGCGAACCATGGTCTTATTACCTTCCGGATCCTGCTGTGGCGCATCGGCCAGATAACGCAGTTTTTCCGGCAGACGGTCGCGGAAGCGATAAAGCTCTTCCACCAGTGGCGCACGTGTTTCACGCGATTTCGGGAAAGTGTTGGCAGCCAGGAAAACACCCGCAGCGCCGTCACGCAGCACGAAATAAGCATCTGATTTTTCGCACGGCAGCTCAGGTAATGGCACCGGATCTTCTTTCGGTGGTGCCACTTCGCCGTTACGTAAAATCTTACGTGTGTTTTTACACTCTTCGTTGGTGCAGGCCATGTATTTACCGAAACGCCCCATTTTCAGGTGCATTTCAGAGCCACATTTTTCACACTCAACGATCGGGCCGTCATAACCTTTAATGCGGAATTCGCCCTCTTCGATCTCGTAACCGTCGCAGGTTGGGTTATTACCACAGACATGCAACTTACGTTTCGGATCGATGAGATAGCTGTCCATCGCCGTGCCGCATTTCGGGCAACGACGTTTTGCGCGCAGCGCGTTGGTTTCAGCGTCTTCACCTTCCAGCACGTTCAGCACTTCGTTTTCCGGCACCAGGTTGATGGTGGTTTTGCAACGCTCTTTCGGTGGCAGAGCGTAGCCGGAACAGCCAAGGAATACCCCGGTGCTCGCTGTGCGAATCCCCATTTTGCGACCACAGGTCGGGCAGTCGATGCTGGTCAGAACCATCTGGTTCGGGCGCATCCCCCCCTCTTCCGGATCTTTTTCAGCTTTATCTAACTGCTGGGTGAAATCCGAGAAGAAGTGATCCAGTACAGCTTTCCACTCTGCTTCGTGATTTGCCACCTGGTCGAGGCTGTTTTCCATCTGTGCGGTGAAGTCGTAGTTCATTAACTCACGGAAATTCTCTTCCAGGCGATCGGTGACGATTTCGCCCATTTTTTCCGCATAGAAACGACGATTTTCTACTCGCACATAGCCACGATCCTGAATGGTCGAAATGATCGACGCATAGGTAGACGGACGACCGATACCACGTTTTTCCAGTTCTTTAACCAGCGATGCTTCACTGAAACGGGCTGGCGGCTTAGTAAAGTGCTGGGCTGGTGTCAGTTCAACGAGCGTCAGAGCATCGCCTTTATCGACTGCCGGTAAGATACGATCTTCATCGCCTTTACGCAGTGCAGGCATCACTTTTGTCCAGCCATCAAAGCGCAAAATACGACCGCGTGCTTTCAGGCGGAAATCGCCCGCACCAACGGTCAGCGTCGTGGAGTCATATTTCGCTGGGGTCATCTGGCAGGCAACGAACTGACGCCAGATTAACTGGTACAGTTTCTGCGCATCTGCTTCCATATCCTTCAGCGATTCCGCCATCACATTGACGTCAGAAGGACGAATCGCTTCGTGCGCTTCCTGTGAGTTTTCTTTGCTGGCGTACTGATTCGGACTTTCCGGCAGATATTTCTTACCAAAATTATCGCTGATATAACCGCGAACCATATTTACCGCGTCCTGACTCAGGTTAGTGGAGTCGGTACGCATGTAAGTGATATAGCCTGCTTCATACAAACGCTGAGCCATCATCATGGTTTTTTTCACGCCAAATCCAAGACGGGTGCTGGCAGCTTGTTGCAGCGTAGAGGTAATAAAAGGAGCGCCAGGTTTACTGGTTGTCGGTTTGTCTTCACGTTCCAGCACGCTGTAGCGCGCTTTTTCCAGCAGACATACCGCAGCCTGAGTTTGTTCTTTGTTGACCGGACGGAACGGTTTGTCGTTCTGATGAGTCACCTGTAACGCCAACGCTTCACCAGATGGCGTGGTCGTGCTGGCATCGACTTCCCAGAACTCTTCCGGCACGAACGCTTTAATTTCACGCTCACGCTCGACCACCAGGCGAACCGCCACCGACTGCACACGACCGGCAGACAGACCACGAGCGATCTTTTTCCATAGCAGCGGCGAAACCATATACCCCACCACGCGGTCCATAAAGCGGCGCGCCTGCTGGGCATTAACACGATCAATATTCAGCTCACCCGGTTTGTTAAATGCCTGGCGGATCGCGTTTTTAGTAATTTCGTTAAACACCACTCGGCTATAGCGCGCATCATCACCACCAATCACTTCCCGCAGGTGCCATGCAATGGCTTCCCCTTCGCGGTCAAGGTCGGTTGCGAGATAGATGTGGTCGGCTTTTTCAGCCAGTTGTTTCAGTTCAGAGACGACCTTCTCTTTACCAGGCAACACTTCATAGTGCGCCTCCCAATTGTGCCACGGGTCAACCCCCATACGGTTGACGAGAGCGCCACGTTCATCCTTTTTAGGCTTTTTAGCCGTCTTGGTGGAGGTAGAGTCGGCACTCTTTTTGGCAGCTGAGCCACTGGTCGGCAAATCGCGGATGTGACCGACGCTGGATTTCACCACGTAGTCACTACCCAGATACTTGTTGATCGTTTTGGCTTTTGCCGGGGACTCAACGATGACAAGAGCTTTACCCATATTCACCTTACCTAATTTGATTCTTCCAGGAATGCGTCGCACGTTGATAAACCTTCCACTGGCAACGAGTTACCGATATGGACTCGCTCTCTGCGGATATCAACCCCTTGTCGTGACTCTGTTCACGAAAATTCAGGTGACTGAGTTAACAGGTCTTGGCCTACAGGCGCTATAGCACGACGGAATTTTGGTCGAATGTCAAGCAAATCTATTGCCAGATTGACGAAAGCGTCACACTGTACCTGATAAAATCCGATACGCAACTTTATTAGCATGCAAAATCCAAAGTTGCCAGTAAGGCGCTCTTGCCACCAGCGTGGTATATTTGTCTGCAAGCCATGCCTGGCGTAGACTAATGTCCTTGTTTAAGGAGTAAATAATGAACAAAGAGACACAACCCATCGACCGCGAGACGCTGTTGAAAGAGGCCAACAAAATCATTCGTGAGCATGAGGATACGCTCGCATGGATTGAAGCCACCGGCGTCACGCAGCGTAATGGCGTGCTGGTATTTACCGGCGACTACTTTTTAGATGAACAAGGATTGCCAACAGCCAAAAGCACCGCGGTGTTTAATATGTTCAAACACCTGGCCCATGTGCTTTCAGAAAAATATCATCTGGTTGATTAAAGCAAAACGCGAGGTCTTACCCTCGCGTTTGTCTTTTACATCAATGGCTTTTGCCCCCGCTGCCACCAGCGTAGCAACAATCGATCGGCGCTCTCTGCCGCGCTGCCGGTGAATCGGTCAATGAGTCGTTTACGCTGCATATAGCGTACATTGACCACTTCACGGCCTTCCATCAGGCTAAGAATAACTTCATCACTGGTGTTGATTTCATCAACCAGGCCTTTCTCTACCGCCTGTTGTCCGTACCAGTGTTCACCCGTTGCCACCTGTTCAATATCCAGAGACGGACGCATACGCTTCACAAAATCTTTAAATAACTGATGCGTTTCGTTCAGCTCTTCGCGGAATTTCTCCCGCCCTTCTTCGGTGTTTTCACCCAGCAAGGTCAGCGTGCGCTTATACTGCCCGGCGGTGTGCAGTTCGATATCAATATCTTTGCTTTTCAGGAAGCGGTTAAAGTTGGGCATTTGCGCCACCACGCCAATGGAACCCACAATAGCAAACGGTGCGGAAACAATTTTGTCCGCCACACAGGCCATCATGTAACCGCCGCTGGCAGCGACTTTGTCTACCGTTACAGTTAAAGGAATGTTTTTATCACGCAGACGCTGCAGCTGCGAAGCCGCCAACCCGTAACCATGCACCATGCCACCAGGGCTTTCCAGACGGAGCACAACCTGATCCTGCGGTTTGAATGCTGCGAGTACCGCCGTTATCTCTTCACGTAGCGAGTTCACTTCATGGGCGTCCATGCTGCCTTTAAAATCCAGCACCCAGACGCGAGGTTTACTGTCAGTTGCCACCTCGCCCAGTTTGGCTTTCGCTTTTGCTGCTTTCGCTTCTTGCTTGTGCTTTTTCTTCTGCGCTTTGTGCCACTGTTTTTGCTGATGTGAGTCCATCAGCGCCGCGGCCAGTTCTTCTTTCATCTCCTTATACTGTTCGCTGAGATTGTTGACCCGTAACTCGCCACGCTGGCGTTTATTACGTTGAGCAACATTGACAATAATGGCGGCAATCGCCGCAATCGCTAGCACAACGGTAACGATTTTCGCCAAAAACAAACCATATTCAGACAACAATTCCACGAGTCCCCACCTTGGTTAAACAACGCTTTGGCTCACAGTTTACAACAGGCATGTTAAGCCGTCTCGCAGAGATGTTATTGCAGCGAAAGTATGACAAAGTATCCATTTTGCGGTGTTATCGCCCCAGGCTGATTGAAATGCCCTTCTGTTTCAGGCATAAAGCCCCAAAGTCATAAAGTACACTGGCAGCGCGACAGACAACGTCGTTGAGGAGTAGCCATGCATTACCAGCCAAAACAAGATTTACTCAATGATCGCATTATCCTGGTGACGGGAGCCAGCGATGGTATTGGCCGTGAAGCCGCGATGACGTATGCACGCTATGGTGCGACAGTGATTCTGTTGGGCCGTAATGAAGAAAAATTACGTCAGGTAGCCAGCCACATAAACGAAGAAACTGGACGTCAGCCACAGTGGTTTATTCTCGATTTGCTGACCTGCACGTCCGAAAATTGTCAACAACTGGCACAGCGCATTGCCGTTAATTATCCACGTCTGGATGGTGTTTTGCATAATGCCGGATTGCTCGGCGATGTTTGCCCAATGAGCGAACAAAATCCGCAGGTCTGGCAGGACGTCATGCAGGTCAACGTTAATGCTACCTTTATGCTCACCCAGGCACTGCTTCCTTTATTACTCAAATCGGACGCCGGTTCTCTGGTCTTTACTTCATCAAGCGTTGGACGTCAGGGGCGTGCAAACTGGGGCGCATATGCAGCGTCGAAATTTGCCACCGAAGGGATGATGCAGGTACTGGCTGATGAATATCAGCAGCGTCTGCGCGTCAACTGTATTAACCCAGGCGGTACGCGCACCGCAATGCGGGCCAGTGCATTCCCGACCGAAGATCCACAGAAACTCAAAACACCCGCTGATATCATGCCGCTCTACCTCTGGCTGATGGGTGATGACAGCCGCCGTAAAACCGGCATGACCTTTGACGCCCAACCGGGCCGTAAACCAGGAATTTCCCAATGAGTGATGAACGCTACCAACAGCGTCAGCAGCGAGTGAAAGAAAAAGTCGATGCTCGTGTGGCCCAGGCCCAGGATGAACGCGGTATTATCATCGTCTTTACCGGCAATGGAAAAGGCAAAACCACCGCGGCATTTGGTACGGCAACACGCGCAGTTGGTCACGGAAAAAAAGTGGGCGTCGTGCAGTTTATTAAAGGCACCTGGCCTAATGGCGAACGCAATCTACTGGAGCCACATGGCGTTGAGTTTCAGGTGATGGCAACGGGCTTTACCTGGGATACACAAAATCGCGAATCTGATACCGCGGCCTGCCGTGAAGTCTGGCAACATGCCAAACGAATGCTGGCCGATCCTTCACTGGATATGGTTTTGCTCGATGAGCTGACTTATATGGTGGCGTATGACTATTTGCCACTGGAAAAAGTGGTGCAGGCGTTAAATGAACGTCCACATCAGCAGACGGTGATTATCACGGGTCGTGGTTGTCATCGGGATATTCTTGAACTGGCGGATACGGTAAGTGAATTACGCCCCGTGAAACATGCGTTTGATGCCGGTGTAAAAGCGCAGATAGGGATTGACTACTAAGTGAAAGCACCTCAAAAGAAGCCTCTTGAGGTGCTTTAATCATGATTATATTCAAGCGGCAATAGCGAAATTCAGAATACGTGTAATCTCATTCAAATGTCCCTGATATGCTTCATGATTCTCAGCGTCAACATCTTCAATAAATAATATCAGTTCAGTAATTAACGCATTAGCATCGTCATAATTTATCCCGGCTAACTCTGGCGAAGTTTCAGTACCATAGTTAATCGTCAGGTTGTTCATAACTGTGAGGATATGGATAAAATACTTATGACAAACATTGCATGTGGTTTTATTACCCAAAGTATTATACAGCATATCAAGTAATGCCAGTATTCTACGGTTTTGCACATCGTTCATAAAAAGCCTCCTATAACATTATTCCGCTGGCAATAAGTAATTTTGCCAGCCCCTCAGACGCCTTTAACCCACTAATGACCTGTGCGCGTAATATTTCATTTAATCTTTTTTGTTCAGCTGCCGTGCGTGTTTTATTAACGTATAAGCTTTTCAGATAATCACCCTTATCTATAAAGGCATTTAAAGCCTCAATCGCAGGCATGGCAGATGCCGATGCCTGTAGTCTGGTTTCATTCACATTGATTACTGAACTTAGAAACTCCTTCCTGTTTTTCAGAGTGTTAAACTCTGTATTCTTAGAGTTTTTAGATGCCGTATTATAATAAAACATATTATCATGCACATTCGCAAAGGTATAATTTTCAATCTTATTGCTTTTTGTATAAATATCATTGCGCAAAACTGCCATGTTCTTTATAAGTCTTACCCAGTTTTCATCTACCGTTTTACCTATTTTTCCAGAATTGACTTTAATTATATATAACTCATTGAAATAATTTACCAAATCTTTAACCGCTGCTGCAGATTGAGCTAAATCTTTGCTATGTGAAACACCAAGTAGTGTTTGTGCGTTGTTTGCGTGATCCAGAGCCTGTTTAAGTAATGCCACTTGCTGACTTTCCGTAGTTGCCATATCCTTTGTCAGAAGTTCCACATAAGCGCTCATGCTATTAATGACTTCCATTGAAGCCAGTAATTTTTCTTTCTCGAAAGGGACTAATTGTACTTGTTTTGTATTTGGCCCTGAACGCTGGCATAATTTTCCGCCATTCCCATCACCGCCTATATCAATGGTATAATCAGGTCGCAGGGCACAATCCGGATTAGTCGCGTAGAAATTAACAAGGAAGTTTTCACGAGAAGCATAGTATTGTTTAAAGAAACTTGCATTCGCCGCTACTGCTTTGTTACCCGCAGTAATAACAGTTTCAGCTTGTTCGTTTTTCAATGCTTCAGTTGCACAACCTGAAAGCATTAACAGCGATAGAAATATTCCACTATATCTAATCATAACCCACCTCTTGACGTTGAGTTTATCTCAGATAATTAAATAGTAATGTGGCTATTTCCGGGTATTATTCATAAGCAAGTATGAAATTAAATTAAAATACTGCGACTATTTATCATGCTTCAAATGAAGAAAAGGCCCCGCAGGGCCTTTATTTTATACTTATCTTAAATTAACCGTTATTATTACGTCCGCCAGAACGGCGACCACCGCTCACCTGGCTATGACGTTTCACCGCACGACGAATCTGATTCGCCTTCATACGACGACGGTCTTTTTCTACAGCGACTTTAGAGCTGGTTTCTGGCGGTAGCTCCACCAGTTCGCGCAGATAGTTAGTCTGGGCGAGGTCCAGCTCCGTCCAGCCACCGCGTGGCAGACCTTTTGGCAGTGGGATATCACCGTAACGAACACGGATCAGGCGGCTTACCTGCACACCAACCGCTTCCCAAAGACGACGAACTTCACGGTTACGGCCTTCGGTCAGAGTTACGTTGTACCACTGGTTGATCCCTTCGCCGCCGCTGAACTTGATGGTTTTAAAGGCTGCCGGACCATCTTCCAGCTGCACGCCACGACTCAAATCACGCAGTTTCGCGTCGTCAACCTGACCAAATACACGCACGGCATATTCACGTTCAACTTCACGGCTTGGGTGCATTAAACGGTTTGCCAGTTCACCATCGGTGGTGAACAGCAGCAGACCACAAGTATTAACGTCCAGGCGACCTACGGCAATCCAGCGTGCGCCACGCAGCTTTGGCAGACGGTCAAACACCGTTGGACGCCCTTCCGGATCGTTACGGGTACACAACTCACCTTCCGGTTTGTAATAGGCCAGAACGCGACAAATTTGTTCAGCGGACTCACGTACCGAAATCAGGTGACCATCGATACGGATTTTCAATCCAGGGGTAACTTCAACGCGATCGCCGAGTTTAGCAATTTTGCCATCAACACTCACACGACCGGCTTCAATAATAGATTCGATTTCACGGCGAGAACCGTGGCCGGCACGCGCCAGCACTTTCTGTAGCTTTTCGCTCATAGAGCTTCCTTTTGGTGTCGCCTTCCCAGGCGTCTGATATGCTTTTATGCAACAGTGAGTCAGAACTTACATCTGACTCACTGATAGTAAAGTCTGTTTGAACTCTTCAGGCCTTAAGTAAACGACTCGACGTTTATCGGCCTGGCTTTGAGGCGCAACATACTACACTATCTTTATGGTTAAAGCTTGTTTCGATTAACGTCGATTTGGTTACCAACCACCACCGCCTCCGCCACCCGCACCGCCGCCAGCACCACCACCGGAATAGCTTCGCCCCAACAAACTGGTATAGGCCCCGCAACTCAGGTGCATCTGTAATGAAAACAAAACGCCACTACGGGCAATTTCCGGGGCGTGAACAGCCGCTGTGAGTGATGGGGTGATACGTGCTGCCCATTCTCTGCCAAGGTTTGCCGAGACCGCCCAACCTAACAACGCGTAATCCAGTTTCCGTGTTTCCCCTTTCCGCCGCCGCCCACTGTGTGTTGCTGCCTCTTTACCCGCAAGATAGTTAACGATAGCTTCACCGTGGGCATAACGTTGCTGCCCAGTTTGGGTAAACTTTGGCAGAAAAATATACCCTATGCCAGTGAGATAACCGGTCAGGAAAACAGCGCTAAAATAACCCGCTGGCATATACCAGTAAAAGAATACATCTCCGACATTGATATATAGAGAGTAAAAGGCCACGCCTGAACAAATCAGCGGTAAAAACAAAGTGATGATTACACGATTAACGCAAGGCTTGTCATCATCGCGGGCAAACAAAAGCTCAAGGGAACAAAATAAAAAAGGAAGAAGCCAGCAGATCATAATAAACATATCGCCAACCAGACTCATTCCTGCCCAACCTACGGGACTCAGGTTACCATAGAGAATGACCGCCAATATCGCCATTCCGCCCCATTGCAAAAACGTATCAGGCCGGTAAAACGAAGACTTTTTACGCGGCAGATAAAATTTCTGCATCCGTAAAAATGCCCTGCGTAAGACTCTATTGCGTCTCCCCGTAAGAACGACCTTATCGCCTTTACGAAATAACGCTTCCAGTAAAAACTGCTCTGCGGGCAGTAAAACCGCATTATTTCTGGTCGCGCCTTCATTAACACGAATCAGGATTTGCTGGTTCTTGTCATACTGATCTTCCAGATGAATTTTTCCTTTCACAATCAGATTTACGATATCGGCACAAAAACCTTTATCGTCGTAAACCAGTTTCGCATCGAGACGTAACATGCCGGGTGTGTAATCTGGCGGAATGACATCGGTTTCAATCACATCTACCGGCGTAAATTGCGGCCTGCGCTTCCAGAGATATAACCATCCACAAACCAGGAATAGACACGGAAACCAAATTAACAACGATGACGTGGAGGGTAAAAGAAGATGGCTGAAAATATTCGTCGTTTGTGGAGCCGGGGCATTGCTAAGTAAAGCGTGAGGCCAGCGGTAGAGTACCGTGAAATCTTCACGATAAAACGGATCGCGGGATTCAATTCTTCCGTCCTCAAGGATGCGGCCATTTCGATATGTGTCGCCCTCTTCTCCAGTAAAGAGATCGATTTCGCTAAATGGATTACCCGCGATATCAGGGAACTTGAGTGAAAATCGGGTCTTATAGATTTCAAACGGCCACTTGTTACCGGTCACGTTCCAGATTAACAGATCAGAATCTCCCTCACGCAGGAAAGCATTTTTAACCTGATAATGAATTTGATAATGATAGTCGCCTTGAGGCAAGAAACGTTGTTTATCGCCCACGACAATACTCATTAACCCGATATGCCAGTCAAGATGCCAGGGTTCAGGAATACCATCACGGGTGACGCCAACAATATGATAGTTCAGCAGTGCAGCGTCCCCATCAGGCTGCATCCAGAGTCGTGGTAAATCACGATAAAATCCGTGCTTAATCTGCTGATTTCGCGCCTGAAAATGAATATTTTCTTTGATGTCGAGCACCCCATCCGGTTGCAGAGTGGCTTCAACATCAAAGAGCGAGATCCCTTCTTCATAAGAAGGGATCTCCTTGTTTTCTGCATAACTTAGAGATGCTACAAACAGCCCTGCTATCAACAGCAAAATGCAGCGAAACTTCCCTGCCATAGTCTTCCATCCGTGGAACGCAATTTGTTATAAGAAAGGCTTCACATCACCTACGCCTTCACGCACCACGACCGGCGTATCATCGGTAAGATCAATAACCGTTGTTGGTTTCTGCCCGAGATAGCCGCCGTGAATAATCAGATCTACCTGTTTTTCCAGACGGTCTTTAATTTCTTCCGGATCGGATTCGGTAAATTCGCTGCCTGGCAGCATTAGCGAAGTGGAAAGCATCGGTTCGCCAAGTGCTTCAAGCAACGCCTGCGCAATCGGGTTAGAAGGCACACGCATACCGATTGTTTTGCGTTTTTCCTGCAACAGACGGCGTGGCACTTCCTTCGTCCCCTTCAGGATGAAGGTATAGTTGCCCGGCGTGTTGTTTTTCATTAAACGAAACGCAACGTTATCGACAAATGAATAGGTCGAGAGTTCAGAAAGATCGCGACACATCAGGGTAAAGTTGTGACCGTCCGGCAGCTGGCGAATACGACAAATACGCTCCATGGCGTTTTTATCTTCAATTTTACAGCCGAGCGCATAGCCGGAATCGGTTGGATAAACAATCACCCCGCCTTTACGCACGATCTCCACCGCCTGGTTGATCAGACGTTGCTGCGGGTTATCAGGATGAATATAAAAAAACTGGCTCATAATTCCCTCTCTGTGGTGTTCTGCGGCTGTTCCCATAGCTGCCAGACGCCTTCAACGCCTGCAGGCAGCCAGAGTTTACGACCCAGTTCGATCCACGGGCATGGCTGATGAAAATCAGATCCTTGTGATGCCCATAAATGATGCTGACGCGCAAGTGTCGCCAGCTGGGTGCGTTCATTGGGCGATTGCTGGCACTGCGCGACTTCCATCGCGTCGCCGTGGTGTTCGGCAAAATGCGCAACCAATCTTTTCAGCCATTTAGCACTAAGATTGTACCGCCCAGGATGAGCTAGCACCGCCTTACCGCCAGAATGATGAATGACATCAATAGCTTGTTCTATTGTACACCACTGTGGCGGAACGTATCCGGTTTTCCCGCGCGCCAGATATTTTTTAAAGACATCCGCCATTGAACTGGCTTTGCCGCACTCCACAAGGAAACGCGCAAAATGACCGCGCGTCACCGCACCGCCCTGCGCCAGTCGTTGCGCGCCTTCCAGTGCCCCAGGTATTTGCGCTTTTTCAAGTCTTTCGGCAATCAGCTGCGCCCGCTGATTGCGCCGTTCTGTCTGCTGCGCGAGGAACTCACACATTAGCGGATGAGTAATATCAATATTCAGCCCGACAATATGAATTTCATGATTTTCCCAGACCGTGGAGATTTCCACGCCGGGAATAAGATTCAGCGCCAGTCCCGAACGTGAAATTTCCTCTCTTGCTGGTGAGATTGCAGCTGTGGTGTCATGGTCGGTGATCGCCAGGGTGCCAACGCGCATCTCGACTGCACGGTGCACCAATGCTTCTGGCGTCAGGCAGCCATCGGAAGCTGTGGTATGGCTGTGCAGGTCGTAAATCACTGCGTAATTCGTGTCGCTCAAGGCGCACTCCCGTTCTGGATAATGTTTTTTGCGCCGACATCATAACGGTTCTGGCAAATATTCTGAAATGAGCTGTTGACAATTAATCATTGAACTAGTTAACTAGTACGCAAGTTCACGTAAAAAGGGTATCGACAATGAAAGCAATTTTCGTACTGAAAGGTTGGTGGCGCACTTCCTGAAACGGGCAGTGTATTCACCATGCGTAAAGCAATCAGATACCCAGCCCGCCTGATGAGCGGGCTTTTTTTTGAACAAAATTAGAGAATAACAATGCAAACACAAAAACCGACTCTTGAACTGCTAACCTGCGAAGGCGCTTATCGCGACAACCCGACTGCGCTTTTTCACCAGTTGTGTGGGAATCGTCCAGCAACGCTGCTGCTGGAATCCGCAGATATCGACAGCAAAGATGATTTAAAAAGCCTGCTGCTGGTAGACAGTGCGCTGCGCATTACAGCATTAGGTGACACTGTCACAATTCAGGCACTTTCCGGCAATGGCGAAGCCCTGCTGGCACTACTGGATAACGCCCTGCCTGCGGGTGTGGAAAATGAACAATCACCAAACTGCCGTGTGCTGCGCTTCCCCCCTGTCAGTCCACTGCTGGATGAAGACGCCCGCTTATGCTCCCTTTCGGTTTTTGACGCTTTCCGCTTATTACAGAATCTGTTGCATGTACCAAAGGAAGAACGAGAAGCAATGTTCTTCGGCGGCCTGTTCTCTTATGACCTTGTGGCGGGATTTGAAGATTTACCACAACTGGCAGCGGAAAATAACTGTCCTGATTTCTGTTTTTATCTCGCTGAAACGCTGATGGTGATTGACCATCAGAAAAAAAGCACCCGCATTCAGGCCAGTCTTTTTGCTCCGAATGAAGAAGAAAAACAACGTCTCACTGCTCGCCTGAACGATCTTAGCCAGCAGCTGACCGAAACCGCGCCACCGCTGCCGGTGGTTTCCGTGCCGCATATGCATTGTGAATGTAACCAGAGCGATGAAGAGTTCGGTGGCGTAGTGCGTTTGTTGCAAAAAGCGATTCGCGCCGGAGAGATTTTCCAGGTGGTGCCATCTCGCCGTTTCTCACTACCCTGCCCGTCACCGCTGGCGGCCTATTACGTGCTGAAAAAGAGTAATCCCAGCCCGTACATGTTTTTTATGCAGGATGATGATTTCACCCTGTTTGGCGCGTCGCCGGAAAGTTCGCTCAAGTATGACGCCACCAGCCGCCAGATTGAGATCTACCCCATTGCCGGAACACGTCCACGCGGTCGTCGTGCCGATGGTTCACTGGACAGAGACCTCGACAGCCGCATCGAACTGGAAATGCGTACCGATCATAAAGAGCTTTCTGAACATCTGATGCTGGTGGATCTCGCCCGTAATGACCTGGCGCGTATTTGCACCCCCGGCAGTCGCTATGTCGCCGATCTCACCAAAGTTGACCGTTATTCTTATGTGATGCACCTCGTCTCCCGCGTGGTCGGTGAGCTGCGCCACGATCTCGACGCCCTGCACGCTTACCGCGCCTGTATGAATATGGGCACGTTAAGCGGCGCGCCGAAAGTGCGCGCCATGCAGTTAATTGCCGGGGCGGAAGGTCGTCGCCGCGGCAGCTACGGCGGCGCGGTAGGTTATTTCACCGCGCATGGCGATCTCGACACCTGCATTGTGATCCGCTCGGCGCTGGTGGAAAACGGTATCGCCACCGTGCAAGCCGGTGCTGGCGTGGTACTTGATTCTGTTCCGCAGTCGGAAGCCGACGAAACCCGTAATAAAGCCCGCGCTGTACTGCGCGCTATTGCCACCGCGCATCATGCACAGGAGACGTTCTGATGGCTGACATTCTGCTGCTCGATAATATCGACTCTTTTACTTACAACCTGGCAGATCAGTTGCGCAGCAATGGTCATAACGTGGTGATTTACCGCAACCATATTCCGGCGCAGACCTTAATTGAACGCCTGGCGACGATGAGCAATCCGGTGCTGATGCTTTCTCCTGGCCCCGGTGTGCCAAGCGAAGCCGGTTGTATGCCGGAACTCCTCACCCGCCTGCGCGGCAAGCTACCCATTATTGGCATTTGCCTCGGTCATCAGGCGATTGTCGAAGCTTATGGGGGGTATGTCGGTCAGGCGGGCGAAATTCTTCACGGTAAAGCGTCGAGTATTGAACATGACGGTCAGGCGATGTTTGCCGGATTAACAAACCCATTGCCAGTGGCGCGTTATCACTCGCTGGTTGGCAGTAACATTCCGGCCGGTTTAACCATCAACGCCCATTTTAATGGCATGGTGATGGCGGTGCGTCACGATGCAGATCGCGTTTGTGGATTCCAGTTCCATCCGGAATCCATTCTTACTACCCAGGGCGCTCGCCTGCTGGAACAAACGCTGGCCTGGGCGCAGCAGAAACTAGAGCCAACCAACACGCTGCAACCGATTCTGGAAAAACTGTATCAGGCACAGACGCTTAGCCAGCAAGAAAGCCACCAGCTGTTTTCAGCAGTGGTGCATGGCGAGCTGAAGCCAGAACAGCTCGCGGCGGCTCTGGTAAGCATGAAAATTCGCGGCGAGCACCCAAACGAAATCGCCGGAGCAGCAACCGCGCTACTGGAAAACGCCGCGCCGTTCCCGCGCCCTGATTATCTGTTTGCCGATATCGTCGGTACCGGTGGTGACGGCAGCAACAGTATCAATATTTCTACCGCCAGTGCTTTTGTCGCCGCGGCCTGTGGGCTGAAAGTGGCGAAACACGGCAACCGTAGCGTCTCCAGTAAGTCTGGCTCGTCGGATCTGCTGGCGGCATTCGGTATTAATCTTGATATGAACGCCGATAAATCGCGCCAGGCGCTGGATGAGTTAGGCGTCTGTTTCCTCTTTGCGCCGAAATATCACACCGGATTTCGCCACGCGATGCCGGTTCGCCAGCAACTGAAAACCCGCACCCTGTTCAACGTGCTGGGGCCATTGATTAACCCGGCGCATCCACCGCTGGCGTTAATTGGTGTTTATAGTCCGGAACTGGTACTGCCGATTGCCGAAACCTTGCGCGTGCTGGGGTATCAACGTGCAGCGGTGGTGCACAGCGGTGGAATGGATGAAGTTTCCTTACACGCACCGACCATTGTTGCCGAGCTGCACGATGGCGAAATTAAGAGCTATCAATTGACCGCTGAAGATTTTGGCCTGACACCCTACCACCAGGAGCAACTGGCAGGCGGAACACCGGAAGAAAACCGTGACATTTTAACACGCTTGTTACAAGGTAAAGGCGACGCCGCCCATGAAGCAGCCGTCGCGGCGAACGTCGCCATGTTAATGCGCCTGCATGGCCATGAAGATCTGCAAGCCAATGCGCAAACCGTTCTTGAGGTACTGCGCAGTGGTTCCGCTTACGACAGAGTCACCGCACTGGCGGCACGAGGGTAAATGATGCAAACCGTTTTAGCGAAAATCGTCGCAGACAAGGCGATTTGGGTAGAAGCCCGCAAACAGCAGCAACCGCTGGCCAGTTTTCAGAATGAGGTTCAGCCGAGCACGCGACATTTTTATGATGCGCTACAGGGTGCACGCACGGCGTTTATTCTGGAGTGTAAAAAAGCATCACCGTCAAAAGGCGTGATCCGCGATGATTTTGATCCGGCACGCATTGCCGCCATTTATAAACATTACGCTTCGGCAATTTCGGTGCTGACTGATGAGAAATATTTTCAGGGGAGCTTTGATTTCCTCCCCATCGTCAGCCAAATCGCCCCGCAGCCGATTTTATGTAAAGACTTCATTATCGATCCTTACCAGATCTATCTGGCGCGCTATTACCAGGCCGATGCCTGCTTATTAATGCTTTCAGTACTGGATGACGAACAATATCGCCAGCTTGCTGCCGTCGCCCACAGTCTGGAGATGGGTGTGCTGACCGAAGTCAGTAATGAAGAGGAACTGGAGCGTGCCATTGCATTGGGGGCAAAGGTCGTTGGCATCAACAACCGCGATCTGCGTGATTTGTCGATTGATCTCAACCGTACCCGCGAGCTTGCGCCGAAACTGGGGCACAACGTGACGGTAATCAGCGAATCCGGCATCAATACTTACGCTCAGGTGCGCGAGTTAAGCCACTTCGCTAACGGTTTTCTGATTGGTTCGGCGTTGATGGCCCATGACGATTTGAACGCCGCCGTGCGCCGGGTGTTGCTTGGTGAGAATAAAGTGTGTGGCCTGACGCGTGGGCAAGATGCTAAAGCAGCTTATGACGCGGGCGCGATTTACGGTGGGTTGATTTTTGTTACAACGTCACCGCGTTGCGTCAGCGTTGAACAGGCGCAGGAAGTGATGGCTGCGGCACCGTTGCAATACGTTGGCGTATTCCGCAATCACGATATTGCCGATGTGGTGGACAAAGCTAACGCGTTATCGCTGGCAGCAGTGCAACTGCATGGTAATGAAGATCAGCAATATATCGACGCACTGCGTGACGTGCTGCCCGCAAACGTTGCCATCTGGAAAGCATTGAGCGTCGGTGAAACTCTTCCCGCACGCGATTTTCAGCACGTCGATAAATATGTTTTCGACAACGGCCAGGGTGGTAGCGGGCAACGTTTCGACTGGTCACTGTTAAACGGTCAATCGCTTGGCAACGTTCTGCTGGCGGGGGGCTTAGGCGCAGATAACTGCGTGGAAGCGGCACAAACCGGCTGCGCCGGACTTGATTTTAATTCTGCTGTAGAGTCACAACCGGGTATAAAAGACGCACATCTTTTGGCCTCGGTTTTCCAGACGCTGCGCGCATATTAAGGAAAGGAACAATGACAACATTACTTAACCCCTATTTTGGTGAGTTTGGCGGCATGTACGTGCCACAAATCCTGATGCCTGCTCTGCGCCAGCTGGAAGAAGCTTTTGTCAGCGCGCAAAAAGATCCTGAATTTCAGGCCCAATTCAACGACCTGTTGAAAAACTATGCCGGGCGTCCAACCGCACTGACCAAATGCCAGAACATTACGGCTGGGACGAACACTACGCTGTATCTTAAGCGCGAAGATTTACTGCACGGCGGCGCGCATAAAACTAACCAGGTGCTCGGTCAGGCTTTACTGGCGAAGCGGATGGGTAAAACCGAAATCATCGCCGAAACCGGTGCCGGTCAGCATGGCGTGGCGTCGGCCCTTGCCAGTGCCCTGCTCGGCCTGAAATGCCGTATTTATATGGGTGCCAAAGACGTTGAACGCCAGTCGCCAAACGTTTTTCGTATGCGCTTAATGGGTGCGGAAGTGATCCCGGTACATAGCGGTTCCGCGACGCTGAAAGATGCCTGTAACGAGGCGCTACGCGACTGGTCCGGCAGTTATGAAACCGCGCACTATATGCTGGGCACCGCGGCTGGCCCGCATCCTTACCCGACCATTGTGCGTGAGTTTCAGCGAATGATTGGCGAAGAAACGAAAGCGCAGATTCTGGAAAGAGAAGGTCGCCTGCCGGATGCGGTTATCGCCTGTGTTGGCGGCGGTTCGAATGCCATCGGCATGTTTGCAGATTTCATCAACGAAACCGACGTCGGCCTGATTGGTGTGGAGCCTGGCGGTCACGGTATCGAAACCGGCGAGCACGGCGCACCGTTAAAACATGGTCGCGTGGGCATCTATTTCGGTATGAAAGCGCCGATGATGCAAACCGAAGACGGGCAGATTGAAGAATCTTACTCCATCTCCGCCGGACTGGATTTCCCGTCTGTCGGCCCACAACACGCGTATCTTAACAGCACTGGACGCGCTGATTACGTGTCAATTACCGATGATGAAGCACTGGAAGCCTTCAAAACGCTCTGCCTGCACGAAGGGATTATCCCGGCGCTGGAGTCCTCCCACGCCCTGGCCCATGCGCTGAAAATGATGCGCGAAAACCCGGAAAAAGAGCAGCTACTGGTGGTTAACCTTTCCGGTCGCGGCGATAAAGACATCTTCACCGTTCACGATATTTTGAAAGCTCGAGGGGAAATCTGATGGAACGCTACGAATCTCTGTTTGCCCAGTTGAAGGAGCGCAAAGAAGGCGCATTCGTTCCTTTCGTCACGCTCGGTGATCCGGGCATTGAGCAGTCGCTGAAAATTATCGACACGCTAATTGAAGCCGGTGCTGACGCGCTGGAGTTAGGTATCCCCTTCTCCGACCCACTGGCGGATGGCCCGACGATTCAAAACGCCACACTGCGTGCCTTTGCGGCAGGTGTGACCCCGGCGCAGTGCTTTGAGATGCTGGCACTCATTCGCCAGAAGCACCCGACCATTCCCATCGGCCTTTTGATGTATGCCAACCTGGTGTTTAACAAAGGCATTGATGAGTTTTATGCCCAGTGCGAGAAAGTCGGCGTCGATTCGGTGCTGGTTGCCGATGTGCCAGTGGAAGAGTCCGCTCCCTTCCGCCAGGCCGCGTTGCGTCATAATGTCGCACCTATCTTTATTTGCCCGCCGAATGCCGACGATGATTTGCTGCGCCAGATAGCCTCCTACGGTCGTGGATACACCTATTTATTGTCACGTGCGGGCGTGACCGGCGCAGAAAACCGCGCCGCGTTACCCCTCGATCATCTGGTTGCGAAGCTGAAAGAGTACAACGCTGCACCTCCATTGCAGGGATTTGGTATTTCCGCCCCGGATCAGGTCAAAGCAGCGATTGATGCAGGAGCTGCAGGCGCGATTTCTGGTTCGGCCATCGTTAAAATCATCGAGCAACATATTAATGAGCCAGAGAAAATGCTGGCGGCACTGAAAGCTTTTGTACAACCGATGAAAGCGGCGACGCGCAGTTAATCCCACAGCCGCCAGTTCCGCTGGCGGCATTTTAACTTTCTTTAACGAAGCTGGAAAAATCCTAAATTCATTTATTATTTATCTTTTTACCGTTTCGCTTACCCCTGTCGAACGTCAACTTACGTCTTTTTTCCGCCCAACAGTAATATAATCAAACAAATTAATCCCGCAACATAACACCAGTAAAATCAATAATTTTCTCTAAGTCACTTATTCCTCAGGCAATTGTTAATATATCCAGAATGTTCCTCATAATATATTTTCCCTCTTTCTTCTCGTTGCGCTTAATTTGACTAATTTTCATTAGCGACTAATTTTAATGAGTGTCGACACACAACGCTCATATTAATGAAACAACGCAACGCAACGGGAGAAATAACATGGCCGAACATCGTGGTGGTTCAGGAAATTTCGCCGAAGACCGTGAAAAGGCATCCGACGCTGGCCGTAAAGGCGGTCAGCATAGCGGCGGTAATTTTAAAAATGATCCGCAACGCGCATCTGAAGCGGGTAAAAAAGGTGGTCAACAAAGCGGTGGTAATAAATCAGGTAAATCCTGATTCACCGTTAATTATTAATATCAGCTGATAAAGATAATTGCATCTGCGGGCCGTATGGCTCGCAGTGATTTCACTGGAGAAAAATATGAATATGAAGACCATTGAAGATGTATTTATTCACCTGCTTTCAGATACCTACAGCGCAGAAAAACAATTAACCCGGGCACTGGCAAAACTCGCAAGAGCAACATCAAACGAAAAATTAAGTCAGGCTTTTCATGCGCACCTCGAGGAAACTCATGGACAGATTGAACGTATTGATCAAGTTGTGGAGTCCGAATCGAACCTGAAAATTAAGCGCATGAAATGTGTGGCAATGGAAGGTCTAATTGATGAAGCTAATGAGGTCATCGAAAGCACCGAGAAAAACGAAGTGCGTGATGCCGCACTGATTGCCGCTGCACAGAAGGTCGAGCACTATGAGATCGCCAGTTACGGGACCTTAGCAACGCTGGCTGAACAATTAGGTTATCGTAAAGCAGCGAAGCTTCTGAAAGAAACCCTGGAAGAAGAAAAGGCCACCGACATCAAATTGACTGATCTGGCACTTAATAACGTAAATAAGAAAGCCGAAAATAAAGCCTGAAATATGAACTTTAACTTTTAGTCATTTTATAAAGAGGACATTTTCATGAATCGTATTGAACATTATCATGACTGGTTACGTGACGCCCACGCAATGGAAAAGCAAGCCGAATCTATGCTTGAATCCATGGCCAGTCGTATAGATAATTATCCTGAACTACGCGCTCGTATTGAACAACATCTTAGTGAAACCAAAAACCAGATTGTTCAACTGGAAACTATTCTTGATCGTAATGACATTTCACGTTCAGTCATTAAAGATTCCATGAGTAAAATGGCTGCGCTTGGGCAGTCAATCGGTGGTATATTCCCTTCTGATGAAATAGTCAAAGGCTCTATTAGCGGATATGTCTTCGAGCAATTTGAAATCGCCTGTTACACCTCACTCTTAGCAGCAGCAAAAAATGCCGGTGATACAGCCTCAATTCCGATTATCGAAGCGATTTTAAATGAGGAAAAGCAAATGGCCGACTGGCTGATTCAGCATATTCCGCAAACAACTGAGAAATTTTTAATTCGCTCTGAAACTGATGGCGTAGAAGCGAAGAAATAATACCCTTTATGCCATGTCCTTATTGACCCCGTATATTACGGGGTCGTTTTTGTGCGGAATTAAAAACGATATCCTGCTGAGAACATAAACACCCACGGATCAAGGCGTACGCTATCGTGTTGCTGTGCACCGCCCAGTTTATAATTGGCAGTGGTATCAATATCCATGTACCACACTGACATGTTAACCAACCAGTCACGGTTAATCAGATAATCAACCCCCACCTGCCCGGCAGCTCCCCAGGAATCTTTCAGACTGAGATCGGAAAGCCCCGCCTCTTTGCCATGATCGTTAAATCCATTATCAAAGAAGGTGGTGTAGTTAATACCTGCCCCAACGTAAGGACGGAATTTGCTGCTGGCATCACCAAAATACCACTGCGCCATCAGTGTTGGCGGCAGATGATGAACGGTTGCAATATCGCCGGTCGCCCGGGTGCCGATTTTATGGCGGAACGGCGTCGCTGCCAGCAATTCCACACCAATGTTATCGGTCGCCATATAAGTAAACGTCAGGCCCAGTTGCGTGTTATTGGTCACGCTGAATCCACCCAGACTTCCTAACGTACCACCAGCACCTTCTGTTGGACGTACGGTTGCAGAACCTGCACGCATAAAAAATTCGCCTGCTTCATGCGCAAAGGCACTGCCAGAGAGAAGAGTTGTTACTGCCAAAGCCGCCACTGTTAACTTTTTCATATCCGCTCCGTCGTTATGGTTATAAAAACGTGACGAATATACCTACATTGGAGTAACAAATGATCCTACATAGATCACATTACATATGATAATTCACCCTTTATTGATCTGGATTAATTTAGAAGTTGCATTGAGAATCCTGGTTAATGTGATTTAAATCAATTTTTAAATATTTTCGCTACGCAAATATTAACTCGATCGCCACTTGCCGCGATTTGCCCACGTCTGAAGGCCAGCAATTACCTCCGCTTTACAAAGATATGCTTTTCCATACAAGACCTGATGCTGCCACCCGAGGCTTAACCAGGGTACAATTGCCCGCTAATTAACACCTGCATAAAACTCAAGGAGAGTGCATGTCTATCACGGCGCAGTCCGTATACCGTGACACCGGAAATTTCTTCCGTAATCAATTTATGACCATTCTGTTGGTATCGTTGCTATGTGCGTTTATCACAGTGGTGTTAGGGCATGTTTTCTCACCCAGTGATGCACAGCTTGCGCAGCTCAATGACGGCGTGCCCGTTAGCGGCAGTAGTGGGTTGTTCGACCTGGTTCAGAATATGTCACCGGAACAGCAACAAATTTTGCTGCAGGCTTCAGCGGCGTCCACTTTTTCAGGATTAATCGGTAACGCCATTCTCGCCGGAGGCGTAATATTAATTATCCAGCTGGTGTCTGCGGGTCAGAGAGTCAGTGCGCTTCGAGCTATTGGTACCAGTGCGCCGATATTGCCAAAGTTATTTATTCTGATTTTTCTGACTACCCTTTTAGTACAGATTGGCATCATGCTGGTGGTCGTTCCGGGAATTATCATGGCCATTTTACTGGCTCTGGCACCGGTGATGTTGGTACAGGACAAAATGGGCGTTTTTGCCTCGATGCGTAGCAGTATGCGGCTGACCTGGGCGAATATGCGTCTGGTGGCACCCGCAGTACTGAGCTGGTTGCTGGCAAAGACACTGTTGCTGCTTTTTGCCTCTTCTTTTGCCGCATTAACCCCGGAAATTGGTGCCGTACTGGCGAACACCTTGAGCAACCTGATTTCAGCCGTACTGCTCATCTATCTGTTCCGCCTGTATATGTTGATTCGCCAATAACCTTAAGCATTTGATTACGGAATCGTAAAATGAAGCAGTTTCTTGATTTTTTACCGCTGGTTGTCTTTTTCGCGTTTTACAAGATTTATGACATCTATGCGGCTACTGCGGCGCTGATCGTCGCCACGGCGATTGTGCTTATATATAGCTGGGTTCGCTTTCGTAAGGTTGAGAAGATGGCCCTGATCACTTTTGTTCTGGTGGTCGTCTTCGGTGGCTTGACGCTGTTCTTCCACAATGATGAGTTTATTAAATGGAAGGTTACAGTCATTTATGCTCTGTTTGCGGGAGCCCTGTTAGTCAGCCAATGGGTGATGAAAAAGCCGCTAATTCAGCGGATGCTGGGTAAAGAACTCACGCTGCCGCAACCAGTATGGTCGAAGCTGAATCTGGCCTGGGCTGTTTTCTTTATCCTTTGCGGTCTGGCAAACATCTACATCGCATTCTGGCTGCCGCAAAATATTTGGGTCAACTTTAAAGTCTTTGGCCTGACCGCCCTTACCTTAATCTTCACATTGTTAAGCGGTATCTATATCTACCGCCACATGCCGCAGGAAGATAAATCCTAACCAGACTGCCAGTCCTTCGGGGCTGGCGCTGTATCTCCTCTGTTCTCCTCAGGAAAATCATAGTAGCATCGCGCCTGTGATTTTCCTTTTAAGTCGGTTTTACCATGTCTACAACACATAACGTCCCTCAGGGCGATCTTGTTTTACGTACTTTAGCCATGCCCGCCGATACCAATGCCAATGGAGACATCTTTGGTGGTTGGTTAATGTCACAAATGGATATTGGCGGCGCTATTCTGGCGAAAGAAATTGCCCACGGTCGCGTAGTGACTGTGCGGGTTGAAGGAATGACTTTCTTACGGCCGGTTGCGGTCGGCGATGTGGTGTGCTGCTATGCACGCTGTGTCCAGAAAGGGACGACATCGGTCAGCATTAATATTGAAGTGTGGGTGAAAAAAGTAGCGTCTGAACCCATCGGGCAACGCTATAAAGCGACAGAAGCATTATTTAAGTATGTCGCGGTTGATCCTGAAGGAAAACCTCGCGCCTTACCTGTTGAGTAATAATCAAAAGCCTCCGGTCGGAGGCTTTTGACTTTCTGCTTACTGAATTTCGGTGGTGCCGTTAATTTTAAACAGGATATTCACCACAATCCCACTGCCTGGCTTACCCGGCTCATAACGCCATCTGCGCATCGCATTTTTCACCTCACGCTCAAACATGTTCGCAGGCTTGGCTGAGAGGATTTGTACGTTATCCACGCGACCATCCGGCGTGACATCAAATTTAACTTTAACCTGCCCTTCAATGCGCAATGCCTGTGCTCGTGCCGGATACTGCGGCTGATTGCGGCTTAATGCGCGTGGTCCTGAAGCCACACTGGTAACCGGCTTGCTGGTTGCAGCCGTCGCCGTACTTGATGTCGGGCGCGCGGGTGCCGTATTTTCAAACGGTGATGCCGGACGCGACTCTACGGGTTTGACATCGCGTTTTGGCTGCTCCTGTACCTTTTTCACCGGCTTCGGTTTTGGCTTAGGTTTCGGCTTCGGCTTTTCAATGACCACCGGTGCTTCTTTTGGCGGTTCGGGGATCGGCTCAGGTTCCGGTTCTGGCTCTACCACCGGCTCCGGTGGCGGCTGAACGGCTTGTGGCGGTTCGAGATCCGCAGGCGCAACCATCGTGACAGAAATTGGCTGCGCAGGCGCAGGTAGTTCAATAACCTGATGTACCGAGGTATAGAGCAGACCCGCCACAACAGCACCATGAATGCAGACCGAAAGTAACGTCGGCCAGGGGAAGCGGCGAGGTAAATCAAGGGTCATTGAAGTCATAATCATTTCAGTAGAAAAACCAGGCCTCGATTTTAAATGCAAATAGCAATCATATTCAATAAGGCAAGACGATCAGGATCAGTGAAAATGTCATTTTTGGCGTAATTGACCTTACTTTTTAAATGGTCTTAACAAAGACATCATCTTTCCGTTGCAGATCTTCGCCCTTTCAAATAACGTACTTTACAACTTTCCCGAACAAGGAGTTGTGCCCGTGTTGTATGTTATTTACGCTCAAGACAAAGCTGATAGCCTCGAAAAACGCCTTTCCGTTCGTCCGGCACATTTAGCACGTTTACAGTTACTGCATGATGAAGGTCGATTGTTGACCGCCGGTCCAATGCCAGCAGTAGACAGTAACGATCCAGGGGCTGCGGGATTTACTGGCTCAACCGTTATTGCTGAATTTGAATCGCTGGAAGCAGCTCAGGCCTGGGCCGATGCTGACCCGTACGTAGCGGCAGGAGTCTATGAACACGTTTCAGTGAAACCATTTAAGAAAGTGTTCTGAATAGAGATTCAATATTTAAGGGCACGGTTTTTGCAACCGTGTTCTTGTTTGGCCTTTCCTTATAGGTCGGTCAGTGCATTCACCCCCACAAGCAGATAATAACTTTATCTGTATTTCTTTATATGATGTGAGCATATTCAGGAAAAATGCCCTTTCCTGACGCAGAGTTGCTCACTCAAAACCTTTGATTACTGCGGATAAAGTCATCTACTATTGTTTAACACATTCACGTGCCGCATGTATGTTCAGAAAATGTGCACGTTGAGATAATTAAACAAAATTGTGGTTACAGAGGTATCAGTGAGTCACTGGGCTACATTCAAACAAACAGCAACAAATTTATGGGTGACCCTACGGCACGACATTCTCGCGCTGGCCGTCTTTTTAAATGGATTGCTTATTTTTAAAACAATCTATGGTATGTCGGTCAATTTGCTTGATATTTTCCATATCAAAGCATTTTCAGAGTTGGATCTCTCCTTGCTGGCAAACGCCCCACTATTTATGCTCGGCGTCTTTCTTGTCCTGAACTCCATTGGCTTACTGTTCCGGGCAAAGCTCGCATGGGCAATCAGTATCATTTTGTTGTTGATAGCGCTAATTTACACCCTGCATTTTTATCCCTGGCTGAAATTTAGTATTGGATTTTGCATTTTTACGCTGGTGTTTTTGCTGATACTGCGCAAAGACTTCTCCCACAGTAGCGCCGCAGCCGGGACAATTTTCGCATTTATTAGTTTCACGACGTTACTGTTTTACTCCACCTACGGTGCGCTTTATTTAAGCGAAGGTTTTAATCCGCGAATAGAAAGTTTGATGACCGCGTTCTATTTTTCGATAGAAACCATGTCAACCGTCGGCTATGGCGATATTGTCCCTGTTTCTGAATCAGCACGATTGTTCACTATTTCGGTCATTATTTCCGGCATTACCGTTTTTGCCACCTCTATGACCTCAATTTTTGGTCCGCTTATCCGCGGGGGATTCAACAAACTTGTAAAAGGAAACAATCATACAATGCATCGTAAAGATCATTTTATTGTTTGCGGACATTCGATTCTCGCCATCAATACGATCCTGCAACTGAATCAACGCGGACAAAACGTAACGGTTATCAGCAACTTGCCTGAAGATGATATCAAGCAACTTGAGCAACGCTTAGGCGATAACGCTGATGTTATCCCCGGTGACAGTAATGACAGTTCAGTATTAAAGAAAGCGGGAATCGATCGATGCCGGGCCATTCTGGCGCTGAGTGATAACGATGCAGATAACGCGTTTGTTGTACTCTCGGCAAAAGATATGAGCAGTGATGTCAAAACAGTTCTCGCCGTCAGTGATAGCAAAAACCTGAATAAGATTAAGATGGTACATCCGGATATCATTCTCTCACCGCAACTGTTTGGCAGCGAAATTCTGGCGCGAGTTTTAAATGGTGAAGAGATTAATAATGATATGCTCGTTTCAATGTTGTTGAACTCCGGTCATGGTATTTTCAGCGATAACGATGAACAAGAAACGAAAGCTGACAATAAAGAATCGGCGCAAAAATAGACTTTAAAGACGGAAGAGTAAACTTATTGGGCACCGCAATGGTGCCCAGTACATTTAGATATTGTAGATCGCAAACAATAACGAGTTACGCTGTTTGTTTAGAATGCACTTCCTGATGCTGTGGATACGCATATTTCGGCGCGACTGCCCCTCAAGCCAACGCGATTTACGTCGGCTAGCCTGACGCTGCATGCGCCAGCGCCCCACTTCCGTTCTACTCCGCTTCATGTTAACTACTCTATGCAATAACAGAATGGTCATTATACCCCCGCCCCCGACGCTGACCAGTGCTTTTCCCGCGTTTTTATTTGCCAGATGAATCCATATGCGTAAACTCATAACAATGCGCTTTCAAAAGGATTTCTAATCTATGACAACCGTTTATACGTTGGTGAGTTGGTTGGCCATTCTGGGATACTGGTTGCTCATTGCAGGCGTAACTTTACGCATTCTAATGAAACGACGCGCAGTTCCCTCCGCGATGGCCTGGCTGTTGATTATTTACATTCTGCCGTTAGTCGGAATTATTGCCTATCTTGCCGTTGGCGAGCTCCATTTAGGCAAACGCCGCGCTGAGCGCGCCAGAGCGATGTGGCCTTCCACCGCAAAATGGCTTAACGACCTTAAAGCCTGTAAGCATATCTTCGCCGAAGAAAATAGCAGTGTCGCTGCGCCATTATTCAAGCTTTGCGAGCGTCGTCAGGGGATCGCAGGGGTCAAAGGGAATCAGCTACAACTGATGACCGAGTCAGATGATGTGATGCAGGCGTTAATCCGCGACATCCAGCTCGCGCGCCATAATATTGAGATGGTGTTTTATATCTGGCAGCCCGGCGGCATGGCGGACCAGGTGGCTGAATCATTAATGGCCGCTGCACGACGCGGCATTCATTGCCGATTGATGCTCGACTCCGCCGGCAGTGTGGCTTTTTTCCGCAGCCCGTGGCCCGAGCTAATGCGTAATGCCGGTATTGAAGTTGTCGAAGCCTTAAAGGTCAATCTGATGCGTGTGTTTTTACGCCGTATGGACCTGCGCCAACATCGCAAGATGATCATGATCGATAATTACATCGCGTACACCGGCAGCATGAATATGGTCGACCCTCGCTACTTCAAACAAGATGCGGGCGTAGGGCAATGGATTGATCTGATGGCGCGTATGGAAGGTCCCATCGCTACCGCGATGGGGATTATTTATTCCTGCGACTGGGAGATTGAAACCGGGAAACGTATTCTGCCGCCACCACCAGATGTCAATATTATGCCGTTTGAGCAGGCCAGCGGTCACACCATTCACACAATTGCTTCTGGCCCCGGCTTTCCGGAAGATCTCATTCACCAGGCATTATTGACTGCGGCTTATTCGGCACGTGAATATTTGATCATGACAACGCCCTACTTTGTGCCCAGCGATGATTTACTTCATGCGATTTGCACGGCGGCACAGCGCGGAGTGGATGTCAGTATTATCCTTCCGCGAAAAAATGATTCAATGCTGGTTGGCTGGGCCAGTCGCGCGTTCTTTACGGAACTGCTGGCTGCTGGGGTTAAAATTTATCAGTTTGAAGGCGGGTTATTACATACCAAGAGTGTGCTGGTCGATGGCGAATTAAGTCTGGTTGGTACCGTTAACCTTGATATGCGTAGTCTGTGGCTGAATTTCGAGATTACCCTGGCAATCGACGATAAAGGGTTTGGTGCTGACCTCGCCGCCGTTCAGGACGATTATATTTCGCGTTCTCGTCTGCTCGATGCCCGTTTATGGCTAAAACGTCCATTATGGCAACGTGTCGCCGAGCGACTGTTTTACTTCTTCAGCCCGTTGCTGTAAAACGTCGCCAACAGAGGTTAAACAGGTAGTGACTATGGATATGGATCTAAACAATCGCCTGACTGAAGATGAAACACTTGAGCAGGCCTACGATATTTTTCTCGAACTGGCTGCCGACAATCTCGATCCAGCTGATGTTCTGCTGTTCAATCTTCAGTTTGAAGAGCGCGGCGGCGCGGAGTTATTCGATCCGGCGGAAGACTGGCAGGAACATGTTGATTTCGATTTGAACCCGGACTTTTTTGCCGAAGTGGTGATTGGTCTGGCGGACAGTGAAGATGGTGAAATCAACGATGTTTTCGCCCGCATTCTGTTATGCCGCGAAAAAGATCACAAACTTTGCCATATCATCTGGCGGGAATAAATAATCGCTTTTGGCGTGAAAAAGGGCTGACAACTGTCAGCCCTTATTGTGTTTAAAGCGGATCGACTTTCAGGCAAGAAACAGCGTGTCTGAAACTCCCCTCCAGCACAGGACGTGTTTTGGCACACTCTGGACCGGCAATCGGGCAACGGGTACGGAAAACACAACCGGAAGGCGGGTTGATCGGCGACGGTAATTCCCCTTCCAGTAACTGGATGGTTTTGTTCTTCTCCAGATCCGGATCAGGTATGGGGACTGCCGACATCAATGCCCTGGTGTAAGGATGTAGTGGATTGTGGTAGACCTCATCATAGGTCCCCAGTTCTACCGCATGGCCGAGATACATCACCAACACACGATCGGAAATGTGTTTTACCACGGCCAGGTCATGAGCGATAAAAATTAATGACAATCCCATCTCACGTTGCAGCTGCTGGAGCAGGTTGACCACCTGCGCCTGAATTGACACGTCCAGCGCCGACACCGGCTCATCACAGATAATCAGCTTCGGTTCAAGAATAAGAGCACGAGCAATCCCGATACGCTGGCACTGCCCACCGGAGAACTCATGCGGATAGCGGTTAATCAGGTTAGGCAATAACCCGACTTTCAGCATCATCGCCTTCACGCGCTCGCGAACTTCCTGGCGTGACATTTTCGGATGATAGGTACGCAGTGGTTCAGCGATGATCTCGCCGATGGTCATACGCGGGTTTAGCGATGCCAATGGATCCTGGAAAATCATCTGAATATCACTGCGAACGGCACGCCATTCATCGGGCTTCATGCCCAACAACTCTTTACCTAACCAGGCAACATGACCGTCGGTCGCTTTAACCAGGCCAATGATGGCGCGAGCAAAGGTGGACTTACCGCATCCCGATTCCCCTACCACACCTAATGTTTCCCCTTCATACAGGCGAAGAGTGACACCATCGACGGCTTTGAGCGTTTTCGGTGGTTGCCAGAACCACTGTTTGCCATCTTTGATTTCAAAGTGCACTTTCAGATCGGCGATTTCGAGGAGGACTTTTCTTCCTTCGGTTACAGCATTCATAACAGTTCCTCCACCGGTTTAAAGCAAGCACGCAGACGGCCAGGCGTAAACTCTTCCAGCGGCGGTGCGCTACTACAAATTTCCATCGCATGTGGACAACGTGGCTGGAACGGGCAACCTTTCGGTAATCGCAGCAGGTTTGGCGGATTACCCGGGATGGTCAACATTGTTTCACCTTCCGCATCGAGACGCGGCACCGCGTTGAGCAAACCGATAGAATAAGGATGAACGGGTTGATAAAAGACATCGCGCGCATTGCCATATTCCATCGTGCGCCCGGCGTACATTACCAGCACTTTGTCGCAGATCCCCGCAACCACGCCAAGATCGTGGGTGATCATAATGATGGCGGTATTAAATTCCCGCTTCAGTTCATTTAATAGCGTCATGATCTGCGCCTGTACGGTGACGTCCAGCGCAGTAGTGGGTTCATCAGCAATCAGCAGCTTAGGTCGACATAGCAATGCCATCGCAATCATGACTCGCTGACGCATGCCGCCAGAAAATTCGTGCGGGTACATTTTCATGCGTTTACGCGCTTCCGGCATTTTTACCGCATCGAGCATCCGCACCGACTCTTCAAACGCCTCAGCTTTGCTCATGTTCTTATGCAGCATCAGCACTTCCATCAACTGCTCACCGACGCGCATATAGGGATTCAACGAAGTCATTGGGTCCTGAAAAATCATTGAGATTTGTTCAGCGCGCAGTTTATTGAGTTCACGCTCTGGCAAATTGAGGATTTCACGCCCATTGAAGGTTGCCGATCCGCCAATACGTCCGTTGGCAGCCAACAGGCCCATCAACGCAAATGCAGTTTGCGATTTACCCGAACCAGACTCACCTACAATGCCCAGCGTTTCTCCGGCACGTAGGGAAAAATTTAAATCATTGACCGCCGTGACGTCGCCGTCCGGGGTACTAAAGGTGACACGCAAATCTTTCACGTTCAGCAGTGCGTCAGCCTGTTGTTGTGCGAGCGGCACAGTTGCAGTTTCAATTACGCTCATGGCTGCACTCCTTAACGATCTTTCGGGTCGAGGGCATCACGCAAGCCATCGCCGATAAAGTTGAAACAAAACAGTGTCACCACGAGGAATCCCGCTGGGAACAACAATAACCATGGAGAGACTTCCATCGAGTTCGCGCCATCACTCAGCAATGCACCCCAGCTGCTTAACGGCTCTTGCGTACCCAACCCCAGGAAGCTAAGGAAAGATTCAAAGAGGATCATGCTGGGCACCAGAAGTGATGCGTAGACCACCACCACACCGAGTACATTCGGCACAATGTGGCGAATAACAATGCCCGACGTCGATACACCGCCAACTTGTGCCGCCTCAATAAACTCTTTACGCTTCAGACTCAGGGTTTGCCCACGCACAATACGAGCCATATCCAGCCAGGAAACCATGCCAATCGCCACGAAAATCAGCAGGATGTTTTGACCGAAAAAGGTCACCAGCAAAATGACGAAGAACATGAATGGGAAGGAGTTGAGGATTTCCAGCAGACGCATCATTACCGAATCCACTTTACCGCCCAGATAACCGGAAAGCGAACCGTAAAGTGTCCCCACGACCACTGCCACCAGTGCCGCAGCAACACCGACCATGAGTGAGATACGCCCGCCAATCGCAACGCGCACAAGCAGGTCGCGACCGGATGAGTCAGTACCAAAGTAGTGACCGGACTCCATATCCGGGGCGCTGGACATCATCGCCCAGTCAGTATCGTCATAGGCAAACTGCGAAAGCATCGGTGCCAGGATGACAAATAACGCGATCAGCACCAGCACTATCAGACTGGCAACCGCCGCACGGTTATGCATAAAACGTCGACGTGCGTCCTGCCACAAGCTGCGCCCTTCGACCTCCAGCTTTTCACTGAAATTTTCCAGCGTCTCGCTGTTTTTCTTACTTAACATCATCGCGAGCTCCAGTATCAGTAACGGATTTTCGGGTCGATAACCGCATATAGCACATCGACAATGGCATTAAACAAAATGGTTAACGCACCAACCAGGATAGTCAGGCTTAACACTAAGGAATAGTCACGGTTCAATGCGCCATTAACGAACAGTTGCCCAATCCCCGGCAAACCATAAATGGTTTCGATAACCATAGAACCGGTAATAATGCCGACAAATGCGGGGCCCATATAGGAGAGCACGGGTAACAGAGCAGGTTTTAATGCGTGGCGTAAAATGATCCGCCGCATAGGTAACCCTTTCGCCCGGGCAGTACGAATAAAGTTGGAGTGTAAAACCTCAATCATAGAGCCACGGGTAATACGCGCAATACTGGCGATATAGGCGAGTGACAACGCCACCATCGGCAATATCATGAATTTAAGCGCCCCACCATTCCAGCCACCGCCCGGCAGCCAATGCAAAATGATCGCAAATATCATTACTAATAATGGCGCAACCACAAAACTGGGGATAACAACCCCGGTCATTGCCAGCCCCATCACGGTATAGTCCCATTTGGTGTTTTGTTTTAATGCGGCAATAACGCCAGCACTAACACCCAGTATTACCGCAAGGAAAAATGCTGCGGCTCCCAGTTTGGCAGAAACGGGAAAACTGGATGCAACCAGGTCGTTGACCGAATAATCTTTATATTTAAACGATGGACCGAAATCGCCATGCGCCAGTTGTTTCAGGTAGCTGAAATACTGTGTCATGATCGGATCATTAAGATGATATTTCGCTTCGATATTGGCCATCACTTCCGGCGGTAAAGTACGTTCGCCGGTAAAAGGGCTTCCCGGCGCGAGGCGCATCATAAAGAACGAAATAGTAATAAGAATAAATAGCGTCGGAATCGCTTCCAGACAGCGACGTAGAATAAATTTTAACATTGCCCTACCTTCTGGCCTGTGCCTTCTGTAATGCGATAAAAATCAGACACCGTGGAGCAGGACACGCCTGCCCCACGTATTGCCATTAGTGCTTCACAATGTACATATTCCGGGTGTAGGTATTATCCAGCGGATCTTTGCCGGTATAGCCACCAACCCACGGTTTCACCAGACGCGCATTCACGTAGTAATAAACAGGAACAATGGCCGAATCCTTATCCAGCTGTTGTTCTGCTTTAGTGTACAGAGCTGTGCGCTGCGCCTCGTCAGTCGCTTTCAGCGTTTCCGCCATAATGCTGTCAAAGGCCGGGCTCTTATAATGCGCGGTATTCATCGAGCTGTTCGACAGCATGGTGTTCAGGAAGGAAGTTGGTTCGTTGTAGTCTGCACACCAGCCTGCACGGGCCACATCAAAAGTGCCCTGGTGACGGGTGTCGAGGAACGTTTTCCACTCCTGGTTAACCAGTTTGACGTTTACACCAATGTTTTTCTTCCACAATGAAGAGGCTGCAATCGCCAGCTTTTTATGCAGATCGGAGGTGTTATACAACAGGTTGATGGTTAACGGTTTGTCTGCGGTATAACCCGCTTCAGCCAGCAGTTTTTTCGCTTCTTCGTTACGTTTTTCCTGGCTCCAGCCAAACCATTCCGGCTGAGTCAATTTTGCGCCATCAGTATACGGTGGAGTGTAACCATAGGCGGGCATGTCGCCCTGCGCTTTCACTTTATTAACAATGATATCGCGGTCCATACCCAGTTTCAGTGCGGTACGCACACGTACATCGTTAAATGGCGGTTTCTGGTTGTTAATTTCGTAATAATAAGTGCACAGGTATGGATCAACGTGAACTTCGTCCGGGATCTCTTTTTTCAGCTTCTGGAACAATTCGATCGGCATGTTGTTATAAGTCATGTCGATTTCACCACTACGGTAGCGATTGACATCGGTAACTTCAGAAGCAATAGGCAAATAGGTTACCTGGTTAATAACGGTTTTCGCGTTGTTCCAGTAGGTCGGGCTGCGTTCAAGAACGATTCGTTCGTTTACGACCCAATCTTTTAAGGTATAGGCACCGTTGGTGACGATATTACCAGGCTGGGTCCATTTTTCGCCGAATTTCTCGATAGCGGCTTTTGGCACCGGTGAAGTTGACGGGTGAACAAGTAATTTATAGAAGTACGGAACGGGTTCACTTAAGGTGACTTCTAATGTGTGATCATCAATAGCTTTCACGCCGAGATCGGTAATCGGTTTTTTCCCTTCAAGAATTTCATCAATACCGGCGATATGCCCATATTGCAGATAACTGGCATACGGAGAAGCGGTGTTCGGATCAACAGAACGTTGCCAGCTATACACAAAGTCTTGGGCTGTGACTGGCGTGCCATCAGACCATTTCGCATCTTTACGCAAATGGAAGGTCCAGACTTTCGCATCTTTATTATCCCAGGATTCAGCGACGCCAGGTGCCGGATGGCCGTCAAGATCGCTGACCAGTAAGCCTTCAAACAGGTCTCGGCTGATATTAGACTCCGGAACACCTTCAATTTTGTGCGGATCTAATGACTGAACTTCTGAACCATTGTTACGTACCAGCGTTTGTTTTTCCGCCAGTGTGACGCCTGCGGGTACATCAGCTGCCAGCGCGACATTCCCTGCCATAAGCGCAGCCAGAACGCCAGCTGCTACTAAACTTCTCTTGGTGATGTTGGTCATTGTTTTTTGGACTCCCTCATTATAATTACTGGTATTAACCAGCATGTGTAATCCCGGATTGGGACCCTGCACAGGCTCGGAGACTTTCTGCTGTCAGGTTACTTTATCGTTACGTATTACTATCACCGACTTTATTTATTCTGGTGATTCAGACGATCACCTTATGTCGATTCGTACTGTGTCTCCCCTGTCGAGACACATTATTCTTTCGCGACGCTCTTTAATTGTTAATTATTCTCATTACCAATAAAGAATCGTCTGGCGGTTGCCCGGAAAGTACCAAATGCGCTTCTTACTCGCCAATACATTTTGCAAAATTGTTAAGCAATTCTCTTTTATTGACCGTATCAGAATCTATAGCTTGCATCCATGTCTTAACAAACATCTTTTAATTCAATCAAATAGAGATTGGTTAAGCATGTCTCTCTTTTCTGATTACAGTTCCAGTAGTGAAATGCACAATAATTTAACAATTGATTATTATTTAGCACTTTCCTCTACCAAAAGCAGTGGAATTACTAATATCATTTCAATTATTCTTCAGCAAGCCCAGGATTATGATGTGGCGAAAATAACATGATGGTGAGGAGAAGCAGTTAAGGAAATCCTTATAACCAACTGTAATTTGAGAAGAATATTTTCACCCATTCCTTTTGCTTTTGATAACTGCGCGGGAACAAAGTAAAAATAATGACGAAGTAAACGGAGCATGACAGCTCCGTTTCATTTGAAAGGAATTAATTAAGCAGGCCGGGGAAAATCCCCTTAATACCAGTAACGATAAATTCAATCCCCAATGCCATCAGCAATAGCCCCATAATACGCGTGATCACGTTGATGCCGGTTTGGCGTAAAACCCGTACCAGCCACGGTGCCATGCGGAACAATCCCCAGCAACATAAAGCGAACAATGCAATAGCCACAAAGAAACCAAACAGATAGCTAATGCTGTGATAACGCGTACCCCAGACGATGGTAGAACTGATCGCCCCTGGCCCCGCCATCAACGGCAACGCCAGTGGCACCACACCAATGCTTTCACGTACCGCGGTTTCTGATTTTTCTTGCTTGTTCTGTTTATCCTCGCCAAGCTTGCCGCTGATCATCGACATCGCTATCGTCACCACCAGGATGCCCCCGGCGATACGGAACGAATCAATTGATATACCAAAAAGTTGCAGAATCGTGTCGCCGAGAAAAAGCGAGATCCACAAGATAATGGCCACAGACAGGTTGGCTGTAAGGTTAGTTTTGTTTCGCGCTGCCGCTGTCTGATAACTGGTCATGCTGATAAAGACGGGAATAATCCCTACCGGGTTGACCAGCGCAAATAACCCGATGAAAAATTTGAAGTAAACGGGAAAATCAAAAAGGGTCTGAATCACGGTTAGCTCCGAAGCAAAAGCCGGATAATGTTAGCCATAAATAAGGTTAAAAAGACGCGCTGACAATACGCCTTTTGACAGCATTTTTCACCTCCTAACTACTTAAAATTGCTATCATTCGTTATTGTTATCTGGTTGTGCAAAACATGATAATGTAGCCAACAAATCATACTACAATTTATTAACTGTTAGCTATAATGGCGAAAAGCGATGCTGAAAGGTGTCAGCTTTGCAAAAATTTGATTTGGATCACGTAATCAGTACCCAGAAGTGAGTAATCTTGCTTACGCCACCTGGAAGTGACGCATTAGAGATAATAACTCTAATGTTTAAACTCTTTTAGTAAATCACAGTGAGTGTGAGCGCGAGTAAGCTTTTGATTTTCATCGGTTAAGCAAATCATCACCGCACTGACTATACTCTCGTATTCGAGCAGATGATTTACTAAAAAAGTTTAACATTATCAGGAGAGCATTATGGCTGTTACTAATGTCGCTGAACTTAACGCACTCGTAGAGCGTGTAAAAAAAGCCCAGCGTGAATATGCCAGTTTCACTCAAGAGCAAGTAGACAAAATCTTCCGCGCCGCCGCTCTGGCTGCTGCAGATGCTCGAATCCCACTCGCGAAAATGGCCGTTGCCGAATCCGGCATGGGTATCGTCGAAGATAAAGTGATCAAAAACCACTTTGCTTCTGAATATATCTACAACGCCTATAAAGATGAAAAAACCTGTGGTGTTCTGTCTGAAGACGACACTTTTGGTACCATCACTATCGCTGAACCAATCGGTATTATTTGCGGTATCGTTCCGACCACTAACCCGACTTCAACTGCTATCTTCAAATCGCTGATCAGCCTGAAGACCCGTAACGCCATTATCTTCTCCCCGCACCCGCGTGCAAAAGATGCAACCAACAAAGCAGCTGATATCGTTCTGCAGGCTGCTATCGCTGCCGGTGCTCCGAAAGATCTGATCGGCTGGATCGATCAACCTTCTGTTGAACTGTCTAACGCACTGATGCACCACCCAGACATCAACCTGATCCTCGCGACTGGTGGTCCGGGCATGGTTAAAGCCGCATACAGCTCCGGTAAACCAGCTATCGGCGTAGGCGCGGGCAACACTCCAGTTGTTATCGATGAAACTGCTGATATCAAACGTGCAGTTGCATCTGTACTGATGTCCAAAACCTTCGACAACGGCGTAATCTGTGCTTCTGAACAGTCTGTTGTTGTTGTTGACTCTGTTTATGACGCAGTACGTGAACGTTTCGCAACCCACGGCGGCTATCTGTTGCAGGGTAAAGAGCTGAAAGCTGTTCAGGACGTTATCCTGAAAAACGGTGCGCTGAACGCGGCTATCGTTGGTCAGCCAGCCTATAAAATTGCTGAACTGGCAGGCTTCTCTGTACCAGAAAACACCAAGATTCTGATCGGTGAAGTGACCGTTGTTGATGAAAGCGAACCGTTCGCACATGAAAAACTGTCCCCGACTCTGGCAATGTACCGCGCTAAAGATTTCGAAGACGCGGTAGAAAAAGCAGAGAAACTGGTTGCTATGGGCGGTATCGGTCATACCTCTTGCCTGTACACTGACCAGGATAACCAACCGGCTCGCGTTTCTTACTTCGGTCAGAAAATGAAAACGGCTCGTATCCTGATTAACACCCCGGCTTCTCAGGGTGGTATCGGTGACCTGTATAACTTCAAACTCGCACCTTCCCTGACTCTGGGTTGTGGTTCCTGGGGTGGTAACTCCATCTCTGAAAACGTTGGTCCGAAACACCTGATCAACAAGAAAACCGTTGCTAAGCGAGCTGAAAACATGTTGTGGCACAAACTTCCGAAATCTATCTACTTCCGCCGTGGCTCCCTGCCAATCGCGCTGGATGAAGTGATTACTGATGGCCACAAACGTGCGCTCATCGTGACTGACCGCTTCCTGTTCAACAATGGTTATGCTGATCAGATCACTTCCGTACTGAAAGCAGCAGGCGTTGAAACTGAAGTCTTCTTCGAAGTAGAAGCTGACCCGACCCTGAGCATCGTTCGTAAAGGTGCAGAACTGGCAAACTCCTTCAAACCAGACGTGATTATCGCGCTGGGTGGTGGTTCCCCGATGGACGCCGCGAAGATCATGTGGGTCATGTACGAACATCCGGAAACTCACTTCGAAGAACTGGCGCTGCGCTTTATGGATATCCGTAAACGTATCTACAAGTTCCCGAAAATGGGCGTGAAAGCGAAAATGATCGCTGTCACCACCACTTCTGGTACAGGTTCTGAAGTCACTCCGTTTGCGGTTGTAACTGACGACGCTACTGGTCAGAAATATCCGCTGGCAGACTATGCGCTGACCCCGGATATGGCGATTGTCGATGCCAACCTGGTTATGGACATGCCGAAGTCCCTGTGTGCTTTCGGTGGTCTGGACGCAGTAACTCACGCCATGGAAGCTTATGTTTCTGTACTGGCATCTGAGTTCTCTGATGGTCAGGCTCTGCAGGCGCTGAAACTGCTGAAAGAATATCTGCCAGCGTCCTACCACGAAGGATCTAAAAATCCGGTAGCGCGTGAACGTGTTCACAGTGCAGCAACTATCGCGGGTATCGCGTTTGCGAACGCCTTCCTGGGTGTATGTCACTCAATGGCGCACAAACTGGGTTCCCAGTTCCATATTCCGCACGGTCTGGCAAACGCCCTGCTGATTTGTAACGTTATTCGCTACAACGCGAACGACAACCCGACCAAGCAGACTGCATTCAGCCAGTATGACCGTCCGCAAGCTCGCCGTCGTTATGCTGAAATTGCTGACCACCTGGGTCTGAGCGCACCGGGCGACCGTACTGCTGCTAAGATCGAGAAACTGCTGGCATGGCTGGAAACGCTGAAAGCTGAACTGGGTATTCCGAAATCTATCCGTGAAGCTGGCGTTCAGGAAGCAGACTTCCTGGCGAATGTGGATAAACTGTCTGAAGATGCATTCGATGACCAGTGCACCGGCGCTAACCCGCGTTACCCACTGATCTCCGAGCTGAAACAGATTCTGCTGGATACCTACTACGGTCGTGATTATGTAGAAGGTGAAACTGCAGCGAAAAAAGAAGCCGCTCCGGCTAAAGCTGAGAAAAAAGCGAAGAAATCCGCTTAATCAGTAGCGCTGTCTGGCAACATAAACGGTCCCTTCTGGGGCCGTTTTTTTGTTTTACCCAAAGCAACTTTCCCATAAACCGACAGCATTTGCCTTCATCATATTTACGGCGATGTATAACGCCTACACACAGCGATATTGTACTTTACAGGTCACAAGTCAACGTCACTGTAAAAGCGCTCTGTGAGGGGAGTGGCGTTAAAGAACTGTCGAGAAGGGTATATACACCGGATGAAGTGAGTAAAACGAACTGACAGGATAAAAGCGCCCTGCTCACCCTGTCAGTAAAGAAATTCTTATTAATCGTGGCGATGCCTTTCCTGAATAGCCGTTAATGAACCGACTTCTAACGCCTCTTTATAGTGTTTACGGCATACAGAAACGTAGCGTTCATTACCACCAATAACCACCTGCTCACCTTCGTTATAAGGTCTGCCTGCTTGATCAAGACGCAGCACCATGCTTGCTTTGCGGCCACAAAAACAGATGGTTTTTAATTCAACCAGTTTGTCGGACCATGCCAGTAAGTATTGGCTGCCAATAAATAACTCACCTCGAAAATCGGTACGTAAACCATAACAAAGTACGGGTATATCGAGTTGATCGACAACCTCCGATAATTCATATACTTGTTGTCTGGTTAAAAACTGGCATTCATCAACCAGTACGCAATGAATTGCCTGCTGTTCATGTTCCGCACGAATCTCATCAAATAATGATGAATTTTGGTTAAATAATTTTGCAGGCGATGACAAACCTATACGCGAGCTGACTTTCCCGGCACCAAAGCGATCATCAATTTCTGCCGTATATACGACAGTGCGCATGCCGCGTTCCTGGTAATTGTATGAAGATTGCAACAATGCTGTAGACTTACCCGCATTCATTGCGGAATAGTAGAAATATAGCTGTGCCATCAGCCACAGGCCCTCAATGATATGAATTAAAGTTGGCTGGAGTTTATCATAATTCGTCAGTTTTTCAGCTCAACAGTATGCACAGAAGTGGTATATGCGTTCTCCCTTACGAAGCCTTGCATAATCCTTCTGAGCTATCATTACAACTGCCTCGCTTGTTATAAGCGGGTAAATGACTGCTGGTAACTATTCACAATCTTTAACCTGTTGCGCAAGTAATAGCCCTCTGTTGACCTCCAGGAGATAGTGCAATACTAAGTCCCTGCTCTTATTGCGACTGTTCTACTTTTCATCATTCGCTTAATAGGGAATTCTCGTAAACACGACTAATACAGAAGACTGAAAGGTCGTCAGCCTACGATAATCTCCCCATAAAATGTGACATGAATCAGGAAGTTTTAACCTCACGTGCTGCGAAATCATCGGCGCAAATAGGGCTATATGCCGCGTCTTTTCTGGCTAATTTTATGAAAAGATATTTATTGGCGGCACAAAATAAAGAACAATTTTGAATTCCTTACATTCCTGGCTATTGCACAACTGAATTTAAGGCTCTATTATTACCTCAACAAACCACCCCAATATAAGTTTGAGATTACTACAATGAGCGAAGCACTTAAAATTCTGAACAACATCCGTACTCTTCGTGCGCAGGCAAGAGAATGTACACTTGAAACGCTGGAAGAAATGCTGGAAAAATTAGAAGTTGTTGTTAACGAACGTCGCGAAGAAGAAAGCGCGGCTGCTGCTGAAGTTGAAGAGCGCACTCGTAAACTGCAGCAATATCGCGAAATGCTGATCGCTGACGGTATTGACCCGAACGAACTGCTGAATAGCCTTGCTGCCGTTAAATCTGGCACCAAAGCTAAACGTGCTCAGCGTCCGGCAAAATATAGCTACGTTGACGAAAACGGCGAAACTAAAACCTGGACTGGCCAGGGCCGTACTCCAGCTGTAATCAAAAAAGCAATGGATGAGCAAGGTAAATCCCTCGACGATTTCCTGATCAAGCAATAATCTTTTGTAGATTGCACTTGCTTAAAAATCCCGCCATCGGCGGGATTTTTTATTGTCCGGTTTAAGACAATTTAATAAGAATAAGCTATAAAAAAACGGCGTCGATTGCTCAACGCCGTTTCGTGGATAACACCGATACGGATGTTACTTCTTAATGCCCATCTCTTCTTCAAGCCAGGCTTTAAATTCCGTGCCAAGGGTGTTATGACGAATACCGTATTCAACGAAGGCCTGCATGTAACCTAATTTATTACCGCAGTCATGGCTCTTCCCTTTCATATGATAGGCTTCCACCGTTTCTTTTTCGATCAGCATATCAATTGCGTCGGTGAGCTGAATTTCATCACCAGCTCCCGGAGGAGTTTTTGCCAGCAACGGCCAAATATCCGCGCTAAGTACGTAACGACCCACAATAGCGAGATTAGACGGCGCAACATCCGCTTTCGGTTTTTCTACCACACCAACCATCGGTACGCTTTCACCCGGCGCTAATTCAACGCCTTTGCAATCCACAACGCCATATGCGGTCACATCAGCAACCGGTTCAACCATGATCTGGCTATGACCCGTTTCATCAAAGCGGCGGATCATCTCTGCCAGGTTATCCTGTGACAAATCGGATTCATATTCATCCAGAATAACGTCAGGCAAAATAACAGCCACAGGTTCATCACCCACTACCGGGTGAGCACACAATACCGCGTGTCCCAGGCCTTTCGCCAGTCCCTGACGAACTTGCATAATAGTCACGTGCGGCGGACAAATAGACTGCACTTCATCAAGCAGTTGACGTTTTACACGTTTTTCCAGCATTGCTTCCAGTTCAAAACTGGTATCAAAGTGGTTTTCAATAGAGTTTTTAGATGAGTGAGTAACCAGCACAATTTCAGTAATGCCAGCCGCAATACATTCATTCACGACGTATTGAATTAATGGCTTATCGACAAGTGGCAGCATCTCTTTCGGGATGGCTTTCGTCGCCGGCAACATCCTGGTTCCTAATCCCGCAACGGGGATAACGGCTTTTTTGACTTTCGTATTAATGGCAGCCATTTAAATTCTCCTGGACTGTTCGTGTTTTGAACGTGTTCATATTTCTGTATCGCATCCCAGTATATCAGCACCCCGAAGGGGCTAAGTTCTGAAAAGGATGCGTGTTAGCATAATTAAGACAATTACTTATACGAATGGCGACGATAGTACCACCAGCCGACATTAGCTGGTAATGCAAATTTAGCCCGCGTTATCGTTTGCTCATTCTGCAGACAACATCAAGCGCAGCCGACCACCAGTTCCCCATATTTGGCATTGCCAGGCATCGCATCGCTGGCTCAATTGATTCAAATAAGCGTTACCTAAAGTGCCTAACGGAACACCATTACTGATTTGCACCTGGTGTTCGCCGGTATTTAACGTCGCATTCAGCCCCGCAGAAACCAGAATGAGATTTTTCAGTTCGCGATGATAATAGCCAACTAATAGCGGAAACTGCCCCGGCAGATTGGCCTGACGGAGTAAATGGTTTACCTGCTTCAATAACGCGCCCAACTCTGGCAACCGTTGATTTTGGTGTGCAAGCTGTTCCTGTAATAATCCGTTAAACAATGCGCGTAATAACAAGGCAGCAAGTACGCCATTATGTCCAGCTCGGGTGACATCAAGGCAATAAAATGCCAGATCGTTTTCCGAAAGTGCGGCAATATCAAGCACCAGGCCGGGTTTGTCCGCGGCAACCAATTGACGATAATTAACCCGGCAATGGGAAATCACCTGCTGAACCGGCGGTTGCAATTCCTGTAATAATTTCGCCGCTGCGGCAGGGTTATCAACCATTGCATCCCAGTCGCGAAAAAGCCTTTCCTCTTCCTCAACGCGGGAATTAAACATGCTGGGATAGAGACAGGCAAAAACCATCTCGCGCAAGCGATTCAGATCTTTAACTGGTTTCAGCAAAACATCTTCAACGCCCAGACGTAACGCTTTGGCAATATCTGCCATATTTTCAGTGGCAGATATCACCAGAACCGGTGTCTGGTCACCTCTGTTGCGTATATGTTCCAGCAGTTTAAGCCCGTTCATTCGTGGCATCGCGATATCACATATCATCAGGTCTGGAGTGAAACCTCCCAGCAACTCAAGGGCATCCACCCCATCAGCCGCCAGTACCGTTGTCGCTCCCAATGAGGAAAACCACGAATCCAGAAGCGAGCGAAATACCTGCTCATCTTCAACAATGAGAATCTGTTTTCCGACCAATGGCTGCGTCATGTTCTCTCCCCTGACTGGCTTTACTCAATAGTGGCATGCTATTGCCACCTGCGCCTGTCAGAATTAACTTAAGTGTAGATAAAAATTCTGGTCAAATGTTGGTGCGTACCAACGGCAAAAGTTCATCCATTTTCTTTTCCACTGCCAGCTGCCCAGCCGCAATGGCAGCGTGCGCGCGATGGAAATCAAGCGTAGATATTTGCGGGCAAACAGGTTGAATCAGAATATCGGGCGGATCACCTGCCATGCGGTTCCTTTTAAGGCGGTTCTCCAGCACCTGGATAGAAGTGGTCATAATCTCTGTTGCCGTTGGCGCTGTCACCGCCCGACGTGTCGTTATGCTGCCCAACCTTTCTTTCAGACGCGCATGCCACGGCAGAGAATCACCATTCTCGCTATTTTCTTCACTGACATTAAAGGAGAGCAGATCTTGTTGCATCAAATGAGCATCGTGCTGCAGGTCGACCGCTATCACAATATCAGCACCCAATGCACGCGTGAGCGAAATAGGAATTGGGTTAACTACAGCGCCATCAACCAGCCAGTAGCCGTTATGCGCAACGGGTGCCATTAGTCCTGGAATACTGCATGATGCACGAATAGCAAGATGGAGATCGCCTTCAGTAAACCATAATTCGCGCCCAGTACTTAAATTGGTGGCAACAGCCGCGAAGCGACGGGAACAATTTTCGATCTCTGTTTCCGGCATTATTTCGCGATATTGATTGAAGACACGCTCGCCGCGCAGTAACCCACCGCGCTGCCAGGAGAGATCCATCAGGCGTAAAACATCCCAATAACTGAAAGAGGTCACCCAATCTTCCAGCGCAGATAGTCGATCGCATGCATAGGCAGCGCCCACCAGCGAACCAATTGAACATCCTGCAACGATATCAATTTCAATACCCACTTTTTTTAGCGCATTAATAACGCCAATATGCGACCAACCTCTCGCCGCGCCAGATCCCAGCGCCAGCCCTATTTTTATCTTTCTCATTATTCCCGCAAGATTCCCCTGGAATGCAATCGTAGCAACATCGCTACTGCTCGGTTAACATAGTGCTACTCAGGCGGTTAATACGCCGTTATTGTTTCCAGGGAGATTATTTGTGTCTCAGCTTTGTCCCTGTGGTAGTGCTGTCGAGTATAGCCTATGTTGCCACCCTTATGTGTCTGGTGAAAAGGTTGCACCTGATCCAGAACATCTCATGCGTTCGCGTTACTGCGCTTTTGTGATGAAAGACGCAGATTATTTAATAAAGACCTGGCATCCATCTTGTGGAGCGGCGGCGTTACGTGCCGAATTGATTGCCGGATTTGCGCATACTGAATGGTTGGGATTGAACGTATTTGAACATTGTTGGCAGGACGTCGACAATATCGGATTTGTCAGTTTTGTTGCGCGATTTACCGAAGGTGGCAAAACAGGTGCAATCATTGAACGTTCGCGATTTTTGAAAGAAAACGGTCAATGGTACTATATTGACGGTACACGTCCGCAGTTTGGCCGCAACGATCCCTGCCCTTGTGGTTCAGGTAAAAAATTTAAAAAGTGCTGCGGCCAATAATGGTTGACGGTACGGTTTAGCAAACACTCTCAACAAGGTTTTTCCAGCAATGCATTCACTCCAACGTAAAGTTCTGCGTACTATTTGTCCGGACCAAAAAGGTCTGATCGCACGTATTACCAATATTTGCTACAAGCACGAGTTAAATATCGTACAGAACAATGAATTTGTTGATCACCGTACCGGGCGCTTTTTTATGCGCACGGAACTGGAAGGAATTTTTAATGATTCCACCCTGCTGGCGGATCTCGACAGCGCATTGCCAGAAGGCTCCGTACGTGAGCTGAATCCTGCTGGTCGTCGCCGGATAGTGATTCTGGTCACTAAAGAGGCGCATTGCCTTGGCGATTTGTTGATGAAAGCCAATTACGGCGGCCTGGATGTCGAAATCGCGGCAGTTATTGGTAACCACGATACTTTACGTTCTCTGGTTGAGCGTTTTGATATTCCGTTTGAGCTGGTAAGTCATGAAGGATTAAGCCGCAACGAGCACGATCAAAAGATGGCGGATGCCATTGATGCTTATCAACCTGACTATGTGGTACTGGCGAAGTATATGCGGGTATTAACGCCGGAATTTGTGGCACGCTTCCCGAATAAGATCATCAATATTCACCATTCATTCCTGCCAGCGTTTATCGGCGCACGTCCTTATCACCAGGCCTATGAACGTGGCGTGAAGATTATTGGCGCAACCGCTCACTATGTGAATGACAATCTGGACGAAGGTCCAATCATCATGCAGGACGTTATTCATGTCGATCATACCTACACAGCTGAAGATATGATGCGCGCAGGTCGTGACGTCGAGAAAAACGTCTTAAGTCGCGCACTCTACAAAGTACTGGCGCAGCGCGTCTTTGTTTACGGTAATCGGACGATTATTCTTTAATCGCCAGCAAAAATAACTGGTTACCTTTAATCCGTTACGGATGAAAATTACCCAACCAGTTCATTTTTCTCAACGTAACACTTTACAGCGGCGCGTCATTTGATATGATGCGCCCCGCTTCCCGATAAGGGAGCAGGCCAGTAAAAAGCATTACCCCGTGGTGGGGTTCCCGAGCGGCCAAAGGGAGCAGACTGTAAATCTGCCGTCATCGACTTCGAAGGTTCGAATCCTTCCCCCACCACCATCTCAAGCATTACCTCAAAATTTGAATTACCCCTGGTGGGGTTCCCGAGCGGCCAAAGGGAGCAGACTGTAAATCTGCCGTCATCGACTTCGAAGGTTCGAATCCTTCCCCCACCACCATCACTTTCAAAAGTCCCTGAACTCTCAAACGAATCCGTAATTAAATATTCTGCCCAAGCGGGGAAGGATGAGAAGCTTCGACCAAGGTTCGACTTGAGCGCCAGCGAGAGAGCGTTGCCGCAGGCAACGACCCGAAGGGCGAAGCGTGCAGCGCTGAGTAATCCTTCCCCCACCACCATCACTTTCAAAAGTCCGTGAACTCTCAAACGAATCCGCGATTAAATATTCTGCCCATGCGGGGAAGGATGAGAAGCTTCGACCAAGGTTCGACTTGAGCGCCAGCGAGAGAGCGTTGCCGCAGGCAACGACCCGAAGGGTGAAGCACGCAGCGCTGAGTAATCCTTCCCCCACCACCATCACTTCCTGTAAATACTCAAAACCTGTTACTCCGAGCTAATTCTGCCCGATGGCACCGCGTTTACCGGACCTACAATATCCTCCCCTGTAGGTCGGATAAGCGAAGCGCATCCGACAACTCACCCCGTACCGTGCCCATAAAAAAACCCCGCCGAAGCGGGGTCTATGCAAACTAAAATTCGCTTAGTGACGAGCGCGCACCAGCTGATACTTACGTGTCAGATACTCCACCGGTACGCTCCAGATGTGCACCAGACGTGAGAACGGGAACAGCAAGAATAACGTCATCCCCAGCACCAGGTGCAGACGGAAGATAAACGCCACACCATCAAGGTGTTGAGAAGCTCCACCGTGGAAGGTCACTACCGACTGCGCCCAGCCAACCAGTTTCATCATCTCGCTACCGTCCATATGCTGGGCTGAGAACGGAATGGTCAGCAAGCCCAGCGCGCACTGGATAACGAGCAGCGACAGGATCAGGATATCCGCTCCGGTAGTGGTTGCACGCACGCGTGGGCTGAACAGACGACGCTTCAGCAACAGCACGCCGCCAATCAGACACAGCACACCGCTGGCACCACCAGCAAACATCGCCATTTTCTGTTTCACTTCAATCGGCAGCCAGGCTTCATACATCCAGTGCGGCGTCAGCATACCGAAGAAGTGACCAACAAAAATCCCCAGAATACCGATATGGAACAGGTTCGACGCCAGGTTCATCCCTTTGCGATCCAGCATCTGGCTGGACGCCGCGCGCCAGGTGTACTGCCCGTAGTCATAACGCAGCCAGCTACCAATCAGGAAGACCGCCCCGGCTATGTACGGGTAGATATCAAAGAAGAACATATTCAGGAATTGCATTAGTGCTGTCCTCCGGTGGTGATATTCAGATATTGCGGCGCGACGGCACCGGCAAAGCGACGCTGATGAGCAGTGATTGCTGAATCACCGCAGCCTTTGTCAGCAAAGAATTTAACCTGCTCTTCTTCCCAGACGGCATCCAGCGCCTGCGGCGTATCGTCGCGCGCTTCGTCGGCAATTTTTTCCGCCACTTTGTCGCTGTCGATAGCGGTATTCGCCAGTTTCAGCAGCAGATCAAACAGCACGGCATAACGGCTTTCACGCTGTTGCAGACGCGCACTCAGCAATGCCAGAATCGGCGCAATATCTTTCAAACCCTCCACGGCTTCGCTTTGCGGCAGCTGCGCCAGGTACTCCAGATACAGCGGCAGATGGTCGGGCAATTCGCGGCTGTTTAACTGCAAACCGTGCTGCTCATACTGCGCCAGCAGGTCTACCATCGCCTGACCGCGGTCGCGGGATTCACCGTGCACATGTTCAAACAGCAACAGTGACGTGGCACGACCACGGTCGAACAGTTCGCTGTACTGGGCCTGAGCATCGAGCGGATCCATCGCCGTTAAATCGCGCAGGAAAATGCCCAGCGCATGGGCATCTTCTTTCGACAGATTTTTCGACGCGGCAATCGCCTCAAACATCTCTTGTTGATGCTGCCATAAGGCAGCATCCGGATATTCAAGGAGACGCGATACAATCACGAGTTCGATCATGGATGCGGCTCCGTTTTGCTGGTCACATCGATGGCATCGATACGACGGCTGTTGAACAGATTGAATTTGGTATCTGAACCGTGGCAGCCATCACCAAAGGTAAAGCCGCAGCCATTTTTCTCCGGGAAGGCTTCCCGCGCCAGTTCACGATGACTGCTCGGCACCACAAAGCGATCTTCGTAGTTAGCAATCGCCAGATAACGGTACATCTCCTGTGCCTGGGCTTCGGTCAGACCGACCTCTTCCAGCGCACGGGTATCGACTTTACCGTCAACGGTTTCAGCACGTTTGTAATGACGCATCGCCAGCATACGTTTCAGCGCGCGCAGTACCGGTTTGGTATCACCGGCGGTCAGCAGATTCGCCAGATACTGTACCGGAATACGCAGGCTTTCGACGTCTGGCAGAATGCCGTTGCTGCCCAGCTCACCCGCGTCTGCTGCAGACTGAATCGGAGACAGAGGCGGCACGTACCAGACCATCGGCAGTGTGCGATATTCTGGATGCAGCGGCAGCGCCAGTTTCCATTCCATCGCCATTTTATAAACCGGCGACTGCTGTGCGGCTTCAATAACGCTCAGCGGAATACCGTCTTTAATTGCCTGCTCGATGACTTTCGGATCGTTCGGATCGAGGAACACCTCCAGCTGACGCTGGTAGAGATCTTTCTCGTTCTCGGTGCTGGCTGCACGTTCAATGGCGTCCGCATCGTACAGCAGCACGCCGAGATAACGGATACGACCGACACAGGTTTCAGAGCACACCGTCGGCTGACCCGCTTCAATACGCGGATAGCAGAAGATGCACTTCTCAGACTTACCGCTCTTCCAGTTGAAGTAGATTTTTTTGTATGGGCATCCGGTGATGCACATACGCCAGCCACGGCATTTATCCTGGTCGATCAGGACGATGCCATCTTCTTCACGCTTGTAAATCGCACCGCTCGGGCAGGTCGCCACACATGCCGGGTTCAGGCAGTGTTCGCACAGGCGCGGCAAATACATCATGAAGGTGTTTTCGAACTGGCTATACATCGCCTTCTGGATGTTGTCGAAGTTCTTGTCTTTCGCCAGTTTGTCAAACTCACCGCCCAGGTCATCTTCCCAGTTCGGCCCTTTTTCGATTTTCGCCATCCGTTCCCCGGTAATCAGCGAACGCGGACGGGCAATCGGCTGCGATTTGCTGCCTTCCGGCGCGGTATGCAGGTTCTGATAGTCAAAATCGAACGGCTCGTAATAATCGTCGATCCCCGGCAGATGCGGGTTAGCGAAGATTTTACCCAGCAGCATGGCACGGTTACCCATGCGCGGCTGCAGTTTGCCGTTGATTTTACGAATCCAGCCGCCTTTGTATTTTTCCTGGTTTTCCCAGTCAGTCGGGAAGCCCTGGCCCGGCTTGGTTTCCACGTTGTTGAACCACGCGTATTCCACGCCTTCGCGGCTGGTCCAGACGTTTTTACAGGTAACTGAACAGGTGTGGCAGCCGATGCACTTATCGAGATTCAGCACCATGCCGACTTGTGAACGAATTTTCATTTTACGCTCTCCTGTACCTGGTCATTGCCTTCGCCATCTAACCAGTCAATGTTCTTCATCTTACGCACTACAACAAACTCATCGCGGTTAGAACCTACGGTGCCGTAGTAGTTAAAGCCGTATGCCAGATGGGCATAGCCGCCAATCATATGCGTCGGTTTCGGCGTGATACGGGTGACCGAGTTATGGATACCACCACGCTGTTGGGTAATTTCCGAACCCGGCAGGTTAACGATACGTTCCTGCGCGTGGTACATCATGGTCATCCCTGCCGGAACACGCTGGCTGACAACCGCACGGGCAGTCAGAGCACCGTTGCTGTTGAAGACTTCAATCCAGTCGTTATCGGCAATGCCCAGATCTTTGGCATCGGCTTCACTCAGCCAGACCACCGGACCACCGCGACCTAAAGTCAGCATCAGCAGGTTGTCGCTGTAGGTGGAGTGGATACCCCACTTCTGGTGCGGCGTCAGGAAGTTGAGCGCTTTTTCCGGGTTGCCGTTGGATTTCTGGCCTATCACTTCTTTCACCGAACGGGTGTCGATCGGCGGACGATAAACCAGCAGGCTTTCACCGAAATCACGCATCCACTGGTGATCCTGATACAGCTGCTGACGGCCAGAGAGCGTACGCCACGGGATCAGCTCGTGAACGTTGGTGTAACCGGCGTTGTAAGAAACGTGTTCATCTTCAAGGCCAGACCAGGTCGGGCTGGAGATGATTTTGCGCGGCTGTGCCTGAATATCGCGGAAGCGAATCTTCTCGTCTTCTTTATTCAGCGCCAGATGCGTATGGTCACGACCGGTAAACTCGCTCAGGGCAGCCCAGGCTTTCACGGCTACCTGACCGTTGGTTTCCGGTGCCAGCGTCAGGATCATCTCTGCCGCATCAATGGCGGTGTTCAGCATCGGCTGGCCTTTTGCCGGACCTTCCGCTTTGGTGTAGTTGAGCTTACGCAGCAGATCCATCTCGCTCTGGGTGTTCCAGGCAATCCCTTTACCGCCGTTACCGATTTTCTCCATCAGCGGGCCGATAGAGGTAAAGCGTTCGTAAGTTGCCGGATAATCGCGCTCTACGACCATAATGTGCGGTGCAGTTTTACCTGGGATCAGGTCGCATTCGCCTTTTTTCCAGTCTTTCACATCCAGCGGTTGCGCCAGTTCAGCGGCAGAGTCGTGCTGGATAGGCAGCGTGACGATGTCAGTTTCTTTACCCAGATGACCAACGCACACTTCGGAGAATTTCTTCGCGATGGCTTTGTAGATTTCCCAGTCGCTTTTCGCTTCCCAGGCCGGATCGACCGCCGCAGACAGCGGGTGAATAAACGGATGCATATCCGAAGTATTCATGTCGTCTTTTTCGTACCAGGTCGCCGTCGGCAAAATGATGTCGGAATAGAGACAGGTGCTCGACAGACGGAAGTCCAGCGTCACCACCAGATCCAGCTTGCCTTCCAGACCGTTGTCCTGCCAGTCCACTTCTTCCGGCTTCACGCCGCCCTGCTGCCCCAGATCTTTACCCTGGATACCGTGCTCCGTCCCCAGCAGGTACTTGAGCATAAACTCATGACCTTTACCGGAAGAACCGAGCAGGTTAGAACGCCAGATGAACAGGTTACGCGGGTGGTTTTTACCGTTTTCTGGTTGTTCTGCCGCAAAACGGATAGAACCCTCTTTCAGAGATTTCACGGTGTAATCCACCGGATTCATGCCCGCTTTTTCCGCTTCGCGAGCGATGGTTAGCGGGTTAGTGCCTAACTGCGGCGCAGACGGCAGCCAGCCCATGCGTTCTGCACGGACGTTAAAGTCGATCAGATGTCCGGTATAACGGGATTTATCCGCCATCGGCGACAACAACTCTTCTGCGGTCACGGTTTCATAACGCCACTGGCTGGAGTGGTTATAGAAATAAGAGGTGCTGTTCATGTGACGCGCCGGACGCTGCCAGTCAAGAGCAAACGCCAGCGGCTGCCAGCCGGTTTGCGGACGCAGTTTTTCCTGACCTACATAGTGCGCCCAGCCGCCCCCGCTCTGACCGACACAACCGCAGAAAATCAGCATGTTGATCAGACCACGATAGTTCATATCGAGGTGATACCAGTGGTTCAGCCCCGCACCGACGATAATCATCGAACGACCGTGCGTTTTATCAGCGTTATCGGCAAATTCACGGGCGATGCGAATAATCTGGCTACGAGAAACGCCGGTAATCTGCTCGGCCCAGGCCGGGGTATAAGCTTTCACATCGTCATAGCTGGTTGCACAGTTAACGTCGTTCAGGCCACGTTCCAGACCGTAGTTTGCCAGCGTCAGATCATAAACGGTGGTCACCAGGGCGGTGCTGCCATCAGCCAGTTGCAGGCGTTTCACCGGCAGCTTGTGCAGCAGCACGTTTTCCAGTTCCACTTTGTTGAAGTGTTCCGTGCCGTCGCCACCAAAGTACGGGAAGCCCACCTCAGCGATCTCATCCTGGCTACCCAGCAGGCTCAGTTGCAGCTCGGTTTCTTCGCCAGTTTTGCCGTCGCGCTGTTCAAGATTCCATTTGCCCTTCTCGCCCCAGCGGAAGCCAATAGAACCGTTCGGCGCAACCATTTCGCCATTGGTATTAAAGGCGACAGTTTTCCATTCCGGATTGTTTTCCTGGCCCAGCGCATCCACCAGATCAGCAGCGCGCAGCATACGACCTGCGGCGTAGTAACCGTCGCGTTCTTCCAGCATCACCAGCATCGGCATGTCGGTGTAGCGACGCACATAGTCGGTGAAATACTGGCTTGGGTTGTCGAGGTGGAATTCACGCAGCATTACGTGGCCCATCGCCAGCGCCATTGCCGCATCGGTGCCCTGTTTCGGTGCCAGCCACAGATCGCACAGTTTGGCGATTTCAGCGTAGTCTGGCGTGACGGCAACAGTTTTGGTGCCTTTGTAACGCACTTCAGTAAAGAAGTGAGCATCCGGGGTACGCGTCTGCGGCACGTTTGAACCCCAGGCGATGATGTAGCTGGAGTTGTACCAGTCAGCAGATTCCGGTACGTCAGTCTGCTCGCCCCAGGTTTGCGGAGACGCAGGAGGCAGGTCGCAGTACCAGTCGTAGAAGCTTAAGCAAGTACCGCCAAGCAGCGAGAGATAACGCGCGCCGGAAGCGTAAGAAACCATCGACATTGCCGGAATTGGCGAGAAGCCAGCGACGCGGTCCGGGCCGTAGTTTTTGATGGTGTAAACGTTAGAGGCGGCGATCAGTTCATTCACTTCCTGCCAGGAAGAACGAACAAAACCACCGCGTCCACGCGCCTGCTTAAAGCTTTTCGCTTTATCGGCGTCTTCAATGATAGAAGCCCATGCCTCAACTGGATCGCTATGCAGCGCTTTCGCTTCACGCCACATTTTCATCAGGCGTTTGCGCATCATCGGGTATTTCAGGCGGTTGGCGCTGTAAAGATACCAGGAGTAGCTGGCACCGCGCGGGCAGCCGCGAGGTTCATGGTTTGGCAGGTCCGGGCGAGTACGCGGATAGTCAGTCTGCTGGGTTTCCCAGGTCACCAGACCGTTTTTGACGTAGATTTTCCAGCTGCAGGAGCCGGTGCAGTTTACCCCGTGGGTAGAGCGGACGATTTTGTCATGCTGCCAACGCTGGCGATATCCATCCTCCCAGTCACGGTTGGTATTGAGAAGCTGGCCATGCCCATCGGCAAAGGTTTCACCCTTCTGTTTGAAGTAGCGAAACCGGTCCAGGAATTTACTCATCGGTTTTCTCCTGTGGGAGCCTGTCGGCCCTCTGATAAATCGACATTGCTAATGTTTAAGGGCAAGGTAACGCTCTGAAACAGCGTGAGAATTGATAACGATCAAGAGTGATGGGGATGAAAAATAAAGTAAATTCCTAAGATACCCCTTTAGGATAATTAACAGCCACCACATAACAGACTGTAAATTAAGACGTTTTATACCTGTAGTTATTTAAACTATTAAGATTTTTATGCAGATGGGTATTAAGGAGTATTCCCCATGGGTAACATATTAATGGCTCTTAATGAAATCCGGCGAAATAAGCCACTCACACATAAGTATGTTGTAACTAAACGACAGATAAAAAAAAGCGCGACATCATGCCGCGCAAAGGATAATCAAATATTAAGATTTATTTTTTAGAATGCCGACCATATACCGCCCAGGTAATCACCACGCAGGCGATATAGAAAATCAAAAATACCTTCATTGCGCCGACTGGCGAACCCGTTAATGCCAGCGAGCTACCAAACGCTTTCGGGATAAAGAAGCCACCAATAGCGCCAATCGCAGAGATGAAACCCAGCGCCGCCGCCGTGTCGGTTGCCGCTTCACGCATCGCTCGTTCGTCAGAACCCCCTTCTGCTTTCACGCGATCCATTGTCAGTTTACGGAAGATCACGGAAATCATCTGGAAAGTGGAACCACTACCCAGCCCAGCTGTCAGGAACAGCGCCAGGAAGACTGCGAAGAACGCCATGAAGCTTCCGCCCTGCCCGTCAGTCGGTAAGGTCAGGAACAGCAGGCCGCTGAAAATCGCCATCAGGATAAAGTTCACCAGTGTGACACGAGTTCCGCCCAGACGGTCAGATAATGCACCACCTGCAGAACGCGCCAGCGCACCAATAAACGGCCCGAAGAAAGCGTATTGCAGAATCTGAACATCCGGGAACTGCGTTTTTGACAGCATCGCAAAGCCCGCGGAGAAGCCGATGAAGGAGCCGAAGGTTGCCAGATACAGCAGGCTCATAATCCACAGATGACCCCGTTTGAGTACCGGCAACTGCTCCTTGATGGAGGCTTTCGAGGTAGCAAGATCGTTCATGCCAAACCACGCCGCAATGGTGAAGATGGCAAGGAACGGCACCCATACCCAGGACGCATTCGCCAGATACAGCTCAGTCCCATCCGGCTGTTTGACACCCTGGCTACCAAATACTGCGAAAATCGACAGTGATACCACCAGCGGAGCAACCAACTGCATGACGCTGACGCCCATGTTGCCCAGACCACCATTCAGGCCCAGCGCGCCACCCTGCTTCTGTTTCGGAAAGAAGAAGCTGATGTTTGCCATACTCGATGCGAAGTTCGCGCCAGCAAAGCCGCACAGCAGAGAGATGATGATGAAGACGCTATAAGGCGTGGAGGTATCCTGCACGGCAAAACCCAGCCAGACGCAAGGAATAATCAGAATACCAGTGCTGAACGCCGTCCAGCGACGACCACCGAAGATAGGAACCATAAAGGAGTATGGAACACGTAATAACGCGCCAGAAACCGAAGGCAGCGCAGTCAACATAAATAGCTGATCGGTCGTAAAATTAAAACCGACTTTCGGTAAGTTCACCGCAACAGCGCTGAACAACATCCATACGCAAAACGCCAGCAGCAGACAGGGAACGGAAATCCACAGGTTGCGGCTGGCAATACGTTGACCGCGTTGTTGCCAGAACGCAGGATCTTCCGGTCGCCAATCTGTAATGACAGCTCCAGTAGCCCTTTCGGGGGCGGATGAGTGACTCATAGACACCTCTGATACTCGTTTCGATGTCTGCCACCTTAGTGTCTATAGCTAAAGGCAATTTGATGTAAATCAAACGATAAGATAACTTTATCTATCATTGATATTTATCATTACCCATAGTGAGTACAGTGATTTCATAAAAATTATGAGATTTTTCACGGTGCTGTAAAATCCCTACCCTTACCGATGTAAAGCGACTAACCACGCGGCAAATAAGGAGTAACTCTTTCCGGGTATGGGTATACTTCATCCAATAGCCGAGAATACTGCCATTCCAGAATGTATCGTCACATTCATTAAGGTTATTGCTCATTTAAAGCCTGAAGGAAGAAGTTTGCATGCTTAAACGTTGTCTCTCTCCGCTCACCCTGGTTAATCAGGTTGCGCTTATTGTGTTGCTTTCTACTGCTATTGGACTGGCAGGGATGGCGGTTTCTGGCTGGCTGGTGCAAGGCGTTCAGGGTAGCGCCCATGCGATCAACAAAGCGGGATCGCTGCGCATGCAAAGTTACCGTCTGTTGGCAGCAGTGCCATTAAGCGAGAAAGACAAGCCCTTAATTAAAGAAATGGAACAAACGGCATTTAGCGCCGAGTTGACTCGAGCAGCGGAACGAGACGGACAACTGGCGCAATTACAGGGTTTACAAGATTACTGGCGTAATGAACTGATCCCTGCGCTGATGCGTGCACAAAACCGCGAAACGGTGTCAGCGGATGTCAGCCAGTTTGTTGCCGGGCTTGATCAGCTGGTATCTGGTTTTGACCGCACCACGGAAATGCGCATTGAGACAGTGGTGCTGGTCCATCGGGTAATGGCGGTATTTATGGCACTTTTACTGGTGTTCACTATTATCTGGTTGCGGGCGCGATTGCTACAACCGTGGCGGCAACTGCTGGCAATGGCGAGTGCCGTCAGCCATCGCGATTTTACCCAACGCGCGAACATCAGCGGGCGCAACGAAATGGCGATGCTTGGAACTGCGTTGAACAATATGTCTGCAGAACTGGCCGAAAGTTATGCCATACTTGAGCAGCGGGTTCAGGAGAAAACCGCCGGGCTGGAGCATAAAAATCAGATCCTCTCTTTTTTATGGCAGGCCAACCGCCGATTGCATTCCCGCGCCCCGCTGTGTGAACGCCTGTCACCTGTACTCAACGGCTTACAGAATTTGACCCTGCTACGTGATATTGAACTGCGGGTGTATGACACTGATGATGAAGAGAATCATCAGGAGTTTACCTGCCAGCCAGATATGACTTGTGATGATAAAGGCTGCCAGCTCTGCCCGCGCGGCGTATTACCCGTTGGCGATCGCGGCACAACCCTGAAGTGGCGGCTGGCTGACTCTCATACGCAGTACGGTATTTTGCTGGCGACCCTGCCGCAGGGGCGTCATCTTAGCCATGATCAACAACAACTGGTGGATACCCTGGTTGAACAACTCACCGCCACGCTGGCGTTGGATCGCCATCAGGAACGTCAGCAACAGTTGATCGTGATGGAAGAGCGTGCCACCATTGCGCGCGAACTGCATGATTCTATTGCCCAATCTCTCTCTTGCATGAAGATGCAGGTGAGTTGTTTACAGATGCAGGGCGATGCGCTGCCAGAAAGCAGCCGCGAACTGTTAAGTCAGATCCGTAACGAACTGAATGCATCCTGGGCGCAGTTGCGTGAATTGCTCACCACATTCCGCTTGCAGCTCACCGAGCCTGGATTACGTCCAGCGCTGGAGGCGAGTTGCGAAGAGTACAGCGCCAAATTTGGCTTCCCGGTGAAGCTGGATTATCAATTGCCACCTCGTCTGGTGCCTTCGCATCAGGCAATCCACTTGTTGCAAATTGCCCGTGAGGCATTAAGTAACGCCCTCAAACATTCGCAAGCGAGTGAGGTCTTGGTGACGGTGGCGCAAAACGATAATCAGGTCAAACTGACCGTCCAGGATAACGGCTGCGGCGTGCCTGAAAATGCCATCCGCAGCAATCACTACGGCATGATAATAATGCGCGACCGTGCGCAAAGTTTACGAGGCGATTGCCGCGTCCGCCGTCGTGAATCAGGTGGCACCGAAGTGGTTGTCACCTTTATTCCCGAAAAAACTTTCACAGACGTCCAAGGAGATACCCATGAGTAATCAGGAACCGGCTACTATCCTGCTGATCGACGATCACCCGATGCTGCGAACTGGCGTAAAACAGCTTATCAGTATGGCACCAGATATCAGCGTGGTTGGCGAAGCGAGTAATGGCGAACAGGGTATTGAACTGGCGGAGTCTCTTGATCCCGATCTGATCCTGTTAGATCTCAATATGCCCGGCATGAATGGTCTGGAAACGCTGGATAAACTCCGCGAAAAGTCCCTCTCAGGGCGCATTGTGGTATTCAGCGTCTCTAACCATGAAGAAGATGTGGTCACCGCACTGAAACGCGGCGCGGATGGCTATCTGTTAAAAGATATGGAACCGGAAGATCTGCTGAAAGCATTGCATCAGGCAGCTGCTGGCGAAATGGTATTAAGCGAAGCATTAACGCCTGTTCTGGCCGCCAGCTTGCGCGCTAACCGTGCCACTACTGAGCGCGATGTTAACCAGTTAACCCCACGCGAGCGCGATATTCTCAAGCTGATTGCCCAGGGTTTGCCGAACAAGATGATTGCCCGCCGCCTGGACATCACCGAAAGCACAGTAAAAGTGCACGTCAAGCACATGCTGAAGAAAATGAAGCTCAAGTCTCGCGTGGAAGCAGCGGTATGGGTGCATCAGGAGCGCATTTTCTGATTACGGTTCCCAGCGCAGTTCGTCGTTTGACAATGCGTCGAACGGTTCGACAAGCGTTAGCGTGATCTCATTGGAGGAGACACGCTGCCCCTGGTTATCTTCCACCACCACCGACAATCGCCAGTGATTGCTCGCCCTTTCCCCGTTCTGCCAGTCAGGCATGATCAGCGTCCAGCCCTCCGCGCTGTTGGCTTGTGCACCCGGCGTCAAACTTAATATCTGCGTATCGCCCTGCCAAATCAGTTGCCGAATACCGTAACGACTGCGGATTTGTAATTTCAGCGGCACTGTTTCGCCAGGTTTTAGATCCCACGGAGGTGTCGCCAGAAACACCGTTAACGTTTTTCGCTGTCGGTACTCAAGAGTCGGTAGATTATTTCGCTGCGGATTGTCATAGCGACTACCACGTAACGACTGACTTTCGGCAACCTCGCCCGCAGAAAGTTGTTTTTTGAGCGGTACACCAAAGCGGTAATTAAGATTCAGCCCGAGGTTATTTTGATTTTCGCCACTTTCACCCTGTTTATGCTGGGCCGTCACAGTGACTAATGGCACTGGGGTGTAATTTAATCCCAGACTCAACGCGACGGGATTGTGATAACCCGTACCAGAGTTAAACAAATCAACACGATCACCAAAATACTGTTCTACGCTGACACTGGTATTGAGGTGTTGATAGAACGGCATGCGCATCCGGGCTGTCAGGTCGTACCCGCGCGCCATCCGTTGTTCCTGCGTGGCTGTCTGTTCGTGCCATGCAGCAAACGGCTGGTAAAAGTTTGCCGATAGTCGCAAATATTCGCCCCACGCTTCGGCACCAAAGCCCGCTCGCTGAAGATTTTCGTCCAGCAAGTTGTCATAAAAAGTGTTATAACCCACCAGCCAGCTGCCGCGCGCCCAGCGTTGCCCAACGCCCACATTGCTCACCAACCCATCATCCTGCTGAGTAAGACCCAGCTGGCTCCAGGTGAGATAACGATCATTATCTTGTAACGGCACAAACCAGCTTCCACGACTGCCGGTGAAATGTCCTTCGTTATCCAGTTTGACGTCAACACTGGCATTTCCCCACGGTGATAGCCAGGACTCTACGTGCTGATTAACCTGTTGACTAAGCGCATCGCGGACTTTTCCCAATGCGAAAGCTTTTGCCTGCTCGCCAGTATCCAGCCCGTTATCATTCATACTGGTTTCGCCGAAATCTTTCACAATTTCAGCAAAGTGTTTTTCCCCATCATGATTTTCAGGTGCCATGCCTAAATCCGGCAGACCATCATTGTTATTATCAAAGGGATTTGCCGCTTTTTGCTCGAAGGTAGATTGTGCGTTAGCTGTACCGCCTGCCGCCAGCAAGAGTAAATAAAACGGAATAATGCGAGGAACGAAACGGCTCAAAACGTCGGTAACTTCCGGTAAAAAATGAAAAACCATAGCCCTAAAGAATAACGATTACTGGCAACTTTTGTCGTATTTTCTCGCGCTTTCAGGAAAATCCTTAAAAATGTGACCGATTGGTCAGACGCTGCAGAAGCAGTAAGATAGAAGATGAGTGTCTAATTCCCTGAATACAGGAGTAAATAATGCAAAAAATCGTGATCGTTGCCAATGGCGCACCTTACGGGAGCGAATCCTTGTTTAACAGCTTGCGGCTGGCCATTGCGTTACGAGAGCAGGAGAGCAATCTGGATCTGCGCCTGTTCCTGATGTCTGATGCGGTCACAGCCGGGTTGCGCGGGCAAAAACCAGGGGAAGGCTACAACATTCAGCAAATGCTGGAGATCCTTACCGCTCAGAATGTACCGGTGAAATTGTGCAAAACCTGTACCGACGGGCGCGGGATTAGCACACTTCCTCTGATTGATGGGGTGGAAATCGGTACGCTTGTGGAACTGGCGCAATGGACGCTGTCAGCCGATAAAGTGCTCACATTTTAATGTTTGAGGGGGCGTCTGACGCCCCACTATGAGGGAAGTTTACTCAGGCGAATCCCGGCCGTAACACACCATCCGGATAATTCTCCGCCAGCAGTTTTTTTACCGATACCAGCAAATCATTCAGCCCATCGTCCTGCATTCCCAGTTTGATAAGCTCCTGTTCCAGTGAAAACAGGTATTGTGCGTTGGTTCCCAGTGGACCGCTCGCCGCCGCAATCAACGGCGCGATGACCTGAGCGCGAGTGTCAGATTCATATTCTGGATGTCGCGGGTCCATAATAAACACAATGGCGTTTACTGTGCGTCCATCATCAAGATCAAGCTGACACCAGGTTGGCAGATAACAGCCGGTAATCATCTCGCGCTTCCACAACAGGGTTAGTTCCTGCTCCAGCGTCTCTTCTGGCAGTCGATAGGCGACGCCTGTGGTGCGTCCGCCCTCTTTCAGTGCAAGCATCCGTCCCGGCTGGTGCGCAGTCCCGCGCCCGGCGGTCAGGCGCAGGCAAAACGCACGATGCCATCCAACCAGTGTACCGGTGCACGACTCGGTAAACTCCAGTGCCGGATTCCACATCAACGATCCATAACCGAAGATCCACACCGGTCCCTCATCAGGTCGACAAGCCAGCGTCGCCGCCAGCGAAGCCGCCCGTTGCTCTGCTGACCATAAGAGTGATTCTTCAATGGCACCAAATGCCGTTTTACAATCGGCATTCATCAAGAAATCACGCGTTATCACCTTACACCTCCGCCACTGCATACTTCCCTGCGACAACTTTTTGGTGTCTTCCGGACATTTTTACTGCTCATTTTGAAACCACTAACGGGACAATATGCAATCCACGGACCACTTGCAAGGCAACACCGCACGAATAGCTTTAACTAAGCTACCGGTTTTACGATTTTTTATGCCATTTATCATCATCCCCTTTGGCATATTCATGCTTCACAGCAGCCCAGGCCACTTTATGCGCGGTTTCTTCGCGACTGGCGTCATCACGCCGATCTTCTTTATCTTTATATTGATCCCATGCGCTGTTGAACGCTTCTTTATAGATATCCTGAGCATGAGACGGTAGCACGTGCTTTACGCTTTCCGGCAGATCGCTTTTCGTTTTATACGGCATCGTTGACTCCTTTTACAAAGTTGAACATTAAGTGTGGTCAACAATATCCACTCTTGCCAAAACATAAGAATTTTCATGTCAGACTCTTCTTAAGAAACGCTAAAACAAACATTGTCTAAACGCATTGCTTATTTTTATGGCCCGATGAGTAAAAAATCGACAGCGGGGTAAAAATTCGTAAAATGTTACCGATATCCAGACACTTTCTGTTATTTTTCCTATCTATTTTTTACATTTTCGATAAATTCATCTGCAAAGGGATAACCATAATGTCAAATGCTCAAGAGGCGGTAAAAACCCGCCACAAGGAGACTTCGCTTATTTTCCCGGTTCTGGCGCTGGTAGTGCTGTTCCTGTGGGGAAGCAGCCAGACACTACCAGTGGTCATTGCCATCAATCTTCTTGCTCTTATTGGTATTTTAAGTAGCGCCTTTAGTGTTGTCCGTCATGCGGACGTATTAGCCCATCGCCTGGGAGAACCTTACGGTTCGCTTATTCTTAGCCTTTCAGTGGTTATTCTTGAAGTCAGTTTGATTTCAGCTTTAATGGCAACCGGCGACGCCGCACCAACGCTAATGCGTGATACGCTCTATTCAATCATTATGATTGTTACCGGTGGGCTGGTTGGCTTTTCATTATTGTTGGGCGGTCGTAAGTTTGCCACCCAATATATGAATCTGTTTGGTATCAAGCAGTATTTAATTGCGCTGTTCCCCCTGGCGATAATCGTACTGGTATTTCCAATGGCTCTGCCTGTGGCGAATTTTTCAACCGGTCAGGCGTTACTGGTAGCATTAATTTCTGCGGCAATGTATGGCGTATTTTTGCTGATCCAGACCAAAACGCATCAAAGTTTATTTGTCTACGAGCACGAAGATGACAGTGATGATGACGACCCGCACCACGGTAAACCGTCTGCCCATAGCAGCCTGTGGCATGCTATCTGGTTGATTGTCCATCTGATTGCCGTTATTGCGGTGACCAAAATGAACGCCAGCCCACTGGAGACATTGCTCGACAGCATGAATGCCCCTGTCGCCTTTACTGGCTTCCTGGTGGCTCTGTTGATTCTGTCGCCGGAAGGTTTAGGTGCGTTAAAAGCAGTGTTGAACAACCAGGTCCAGCGCGCGATGAATCTGTTCTTTGGTTCAGTGTTAGCAACCATTTCGCTTACCGTACCTGTCGTCACGCTAATTGCCTTTATGACGGGTAACGAATTGCAGTTTGCACTTGGTGCGCCAGAAATGGTGGTGATGGTGGCCTCTTTAGTGCTGTGCCATATCTCCTTCTCCACCGGACGTACTAACGTGCTCAATGGCGCAGCGCATCTGGCACTGTTTGCCGCCTATTTGATGACGATATTTGCCTGACAGTTATATCTCCTCCGATGACAGAAATCGGGGGAGATAATATAAATTCCTGCTTATTGTATTTCTTCATACTACCTGAACAGGTTGTTAATCAGAATTGCGAGCCTGTACCAGAACCTGCACGAAACCACTGCAACAGCTGTTGAAAAGCCGGAATGTACTCTTTATTGCAAACATTTCAGGGATGAAGTGAAGATGAATTGAGACGTAGTATCCACACCAAGCCGGCGTTATCCGGTGAGGCGCAATGTTGCGGGGGCTTTATCCCTGGTGGCATTGGTTGCTGGAAAGAGAAAACCCCCGCACGTTGAGAGGTAAAACCTGACAACAGAACGGGGGCTAATCTTGAACCATCAACAATTCAAGAATAGCCGCAAAATGTTGTCATTACAACAAGGCGGCTATATGACGCTCGCGCAGTTTGCCATGACTTTCTGGCACGACCTGGCAGCACCGATCCTGGCGGGAATTATTACCGCAGCGATTGTCAGCTGGTGGCGTAACCGGAAGTAAGGTGAAAACGGGCGTCAGGCTGCCGTGATGGCAATATGCGCCCGAAACCGGCCGCAGGAGTAACAGCCTGCGGCCTTTTTTGTCTTTATCTCTTCCACAAGTAAATATTGGCAACCCGAGCTGGAAGCATCATCCAGAGCACTCATGAAACGACTGTAACAGCTGTTGAAAAACCGGAATGCACTCTTCATTGCATACATTTCAGGGATGAAGTGAAGATGAATTGAGTCGTAGTATCCACACCAAGCCGGCGTTATCCGGTGAGGCGCAATGTTGCGGGGGCTTTATCCCTGGTGGCATTGGTTGCTGGAAAGAGAAAACCCCCGCACGTTGAGAGGTAAAACCTGACAACAGAACGGGGGCTAATCTTGAACCATCAACAATTCAAGAATAGCCGCAAAATGTTGTCATTACAACAAGGCGGCTATATGACGCTCGCGCAGTTTGCCATGACTTTCTGGCACGACCTGGCAGCACCGATCCTGGCGGGAATTATTACCGCAGCGATTGTCAGCTGGTGGCGTAACCGGAAGTAAGGTGAAAACGGGCGTCAGGCTGCCGTGATGGCAATATGCGCCCGAAACCGGCCGCAGGAGTAACAGCCTGCGGCCTTTTTTGTATCCGGCCCCATGAAAAAAGCCTTAACGCAGAACGCTAAGGCTTTAGTTTTCAAGCAAAAAAGATTACTTGCTGGTATCCAGTTCTTCGAAACCTTTCACCAGGTCATCAATCGCTTTCATCTGCTTGAGGAACGGTTCCAGTTTAGCCAGCGGCAGCGCGGATGGACCATCACATTTCGCATGTTCCGGATCCGGATGCGCTTCAATAAACAGCCCCGCCAGACCTACCGCCATACCGGCACGTGCCAGCTCAGCCACCTGAGCACGACGACCGCCGGAAGCTGCGCCAAACGGATCGCGGCATTGCAGTGCGTGGGTCACGTCGAAAATCACCGGTGAATTACCAGACACTTTCTTCATGATGCTGAAGCCCAGCATATCAACAACCAGGTTGTCATAGCCGAAGTTAGCACCGCGATCGCAAAGAATCACTTTTTCGTTGCCGCCTTCTTTGAATTTATCAACGATATTACCCATCTGTCCCGGGCTGACAAACTGCGGTTTCTTGACGTTAATTACCGCACCGGTTTTCGCCATGGCTTCAACCAGGTCAGTCTGGCGAGCAAGAAACGCCGGCAACTGAATCACATCTACAACATCAGCAACGGGCTGAGCCTGGCTTGGTTCGTGAACGTCGGTGATAATTTTCACGCCAAAAGTCTGCTTCAACTCCTGGAAGATTTTCATCCCTTCTTCCAGGCCCGGTCCACGATAAGAGTGGATGGAGGAGCGGTTGGCTTTGTCAAAAGAGGCTTTGAACACGTAAGGGATACCCAGTTTCTGGGTCACGGTTACGTAGTGCTCGCAAATGCGCATCGCCAGATCGCGAGATTCTAGCACGTTCATACCGCCAAACAGTACGAACGGCAGGTCATTTGCTACGTTGATGTCGCCAATGCTAACCACTTTTTGTTTCATAGGATCGCCTTAATCTTGAGTAAAATGTCGATTAATTAATGCAGCACAATATGTTTATGCGCGATGTTATTTATTTGCGCACGGATCATTTCGCTGATCGGGTCTTCCGGACACTGTTCAACGAAATAACTTAAATCGTTCAACGCAACGTGTTCGCAATCCAGTTGCGCATAAATCAACCCGCGATCGCGAATTTCATAGGGATCTTCCGGGTTGAATTGTAATAAAGCTTCGCTGGTGCGTAACGCCAGCTCCATCTGATTTTCTTCCATCAATGAAGCTTTGAGTGTATCCAGCAATTTGCGGATTACCTCAATGTTGTCAGCTTCATCAAGGTCTTCATAAAACAGTTCCGCCGACGGGCTGATATTTCCCTTTAACCATACGTCCAGCATATGTTCGCTTAACGATTCACCGTTAAAAGGATTAATCAACCAAATTTCGCCATCCGGACATTCAATGCGCAATATCAGCTGCGTAGGGAAAATCACCGGCAGCAGCGGCAAATCGAGACGATTCGCGACCCATAATAAAACGGCACCTAATGATACCGCACTGCCCTGTCGATTCTTTAACACCTGGTCCAGCCATAATGCATCGGAAAGACGATAAACGCCGCGTGAGGCTTTAAATCCCCAGTCGCCGTAAAACAGCGCGATCAGTTTTTCCAGCTGCTCTTCTAAAGGCAGAAGCTGGCTGATTTCTTCCTTCGCCAGAGTAACGAGACGCTCCAGTTCGTCGTAAACATCTTGCGAGGGAAAATCGCGGCGGATTGCTTCGCAAGCCAGGATCATGCCTTCGCACAATGGCGCTTTATTAAATTCGAAATCAGCTAACGATCTCATGACTTACCCCAGTAACGGTACTTTTGTGGTGGCGAGTTTAATGATGATGTACAGCACCACCAACGCCAGCGGGAAGGCAATAATGCGCGCCTGCTGACTGTGCATACGACGATAATCGAGTGCAATAAAACCCAAAACGATATAAATGATAACTCCAAACAGCTTTTCAGTCAGCCACTGTGCCTGCCCGGAAAATGGCAGGATGTGCGCTTTAGCCATCAACGCAATGCCGCTTAACAATAACACCGTATCGACAACCGGCGGCACAATGCGCGTCCAACGAGCAAATGCCTGTGGATGCTTCTGATAACGTAGCCAGAAACGTAAGGTTAATAGCCCTACAGAAAGCGCAATGCTAATGAGATGAACGCTAAGCAGTGTAGAAAAACTTGTCATTGATAATAGCGGCCGAGCGTTACGCGCTCGTTATCACCATAGTCCCGACAGGTTTCGACGTCATGATATCCCGCGTGGATAAATGCCTGTCGCACCGCTTCGCCCTGCTGCCAGCCATGTTCCAGAAGCAGAAAGCCGCCGGATACCAGCGCGTTACGCGACTGTTCGATGATATGCACGATGTCTGCCATTCCACTGTCTGCCGCAACCAGCGCAGTGAGCGGCTCAAAGCGGACATCGCCTTGTTGAAGATGTGGGTCCTGCTCGTCAATATACGGCGGATTACTGACAATCATCACAAACTGCTGCCCGGCTAGCGCGCTAAACCAGTCGCTTTGCAGAATATGGATGTTTTTGATCGCCAGATTCTGGGCATTACGTTGCGCCAGAGAGACAGCATCTGGCATACGATCTACAGCGGTAATTTCGCAGTCCGGGCGCTCGCTAGCCAGCGCCAGCGCAATCGCCCCGGTACCCGTCCCGAGATCGAGAATACGGCAAGGTTGTTCAGGCAACCGCGCCAGTGCCTGTTCCACCAGACACTCCGTATCCGGGCGCGGAATTAAGGTCGCTGGCGAAACAAATAACGGCAGCGACCAGAATTCTCGCACCCCGGTTAAATGAGCAATAGGTTCACCATCGCGACGACGCGTCAGTAGCGCATCAAGTTGCTGACATTGTTCGTCAGTCAGCTGCGTTTCACCAAAGGCGAGAATAAAAGTACGCCCTTTGCCGGTAACATGCTCCAGCAGGATTTCAGCATCACGCCGCGGGCTTTCGCTCGCCTGAAGTTGGCTTATTGCTTCACGTAACCAGTGTTGATATTCCATTATTCCTGCTCGGACAACGCCGCCAGTTGGTCGGCCTGATGTTCCTGGATAATCGGTTCAATCAGCATATCCAGCTTACCTTCCATCACTTCATCCAGGCGGTAGAGCGTCAGGTTGATGCGGTGATCGGTAACGCGCCCCTGCGGGAAGTTGTAAGTACGGTTACGGTCGCTGCGATCGCCACTCCCCAGCAGGTTACGACGGGTAGACGCTTCGGCCTGTTGCCGTTTTGCCATTTCTGCAGCGTGGATGCGAGCACCGAGTACAGAAAGTGCTTTAGCTTTGTTTTTATGTTGTGAACGTTCGTCCTGACATTCAACAACAATCCCGGTCGGCAAGTGAGTAATACGAATTGCCGAATCGGTGGTGTTAACGTGCTGACCACCCGCCCCTGAGGAGCGGAAAGTATCAATGCGCAAATCTGCTGGGTTGATGTCCGGCAGTTCTGCGTCAGGCAGTTCTGGCATTACCGCAACGGTACAAGCAGAAGTATGAATTCGACCCTGCGATTCCGTAGCAGGCACACGCTGCACGCGATGACCGCCAGATTCGAATTTCAAACGACCATATACACCATCACCGCTAATTTTGGCGATGATCTCTTTATAGCCACCATGTTCACCCTCGCTGGCGCTCATGATTTCTACACGCCAGCGGCGGGCTTCGGCGTAACGGCTGTACATACGGAACAGATCGCCAGCGAAGAGCGCCGCTTCGTCGCCGCCGGTTCCGGCACGGACTTCGAGGAAGGCGTTACGTTCGTCATCAGGATCTTTTGGTAGTAACAGAACCTGTAATTGCTGTTCCAGTTGCTCGCTTTTTTCTTTAGCTTCGCGCAGTTCATCCTGCGCCATCTCACGCATTTCAGGATCGTCGAGCATCATCTGTGCGGTTTCGATATCTTCCTGAACCTGTTGCCAGTCGGTAAAACAGCGCGAAACATCACTTAACTGCGCATATTCGCGTGATAATGCGCGAAAACGTTCCTGGTCGGCGATAGTTTGCGCGTCACCCAGCAACGCCTGAACTTCTTCATGGCGTTCATGCAGGGCTTCCAGTTTGGCAACGATAGAAGGCTTCATAGGCGTAAATGCACCCTGTAAAAAAAGAAAATGATGTACTGCTACTCCAGCCCGAGGCCGTCGCGCAGAATATTCAGGCGTTCGTTATCCCCGTCACGGGCGGCCTGTTGAAGTGATTTCGTTGGCGCATGGATCAGGCGGTTAGTCAGTTTCCATGCCAGATCCTGCATAATGGCTTGAGCGTCACCGCCCTGCTCAAGGGCCGCTAACGCTTTGGCAGTTAACTCATCGCGAACTTGCTCTGCCTGGCTGCGATACTCGCGAATGGTTTCGCTGGCGCTTTGTGCACGCAGCCACGCCATAAATTCGCTGGTTTCCTGAGCGACAATAGTTTCCGCCTCAACCGCTGCGGCTTTACGCTGCGCCAGGTTGTGCGAAATGATGCTTTGCAGATCGTCCACGCTATAAAGATAAGCATTCGCCAGTTTGCCAACTTCCGGCTCAACATCGCGCGGAACGGCAATATCCACCAACAGCATTGGTTGGTTGCGACGGCTTTTTAATGCGCGCTCCACCATGCCTTTCCCGATAATCGGTAACGGGCTGGCGGTGGAACTGATGATGATATCGGCTTCGCGCAGACGTTCGTCGATATCACTCAGGGCAATAACTTCCGCGCCGACTTCATCTGCCAGAATTTGGGCACGTTCGCGAGTGCGGTTGGCGATAATCATCTTCTGTACTTTGTGTTCGCGCAGATGACGCGCCACCAGCTCGATGGTTTCGCCCGCACCCACCAGCAGTACCGTCACCGTAGAGAGCGATTCAAAGATCTGCCGCGCCAGCGTACAAGCCGCAAAAGCGACAGACACAGCACTGGCACCGATATCTGTTTCAGTGCGAACGCGTTTCGCTACAGAGAAAGATTTCTGGAACATGCGTTCCAGTTCGCTGGCCTTCATATGACCTTTTTGCGAATCAGCAAAGGCTTTTTTTACCTGACCGAGGATCTGCGGCTCCCCCAGAACCAGTGAATCCAGGCCGCTGGCAACACGCATTAAATGGCTAACCGCGTCGTTATCCTGATGCCAGTAGAGGCTTTTGCGCAGGTCTTCTTCATTAAGATTGTGATAATCGCAAAGCCAGCGGATTAACGCCTCTTGCAGGTTATCCTGCTCTTCAACGCTAAGATAAAGTTCCGTGCGATTGCACGTCGACAGCACCACGCCGCCCTGCACCATCGGCTGCGCAAGCAGGCTGTCAAGCGCCTGATCGAGCTTATCCGGCGAAAACGATACACGTTCTCGCAGCGATACAGGTGCCGTTTTATGGTTGATACCGAGTGCTAAAAGGGTCATGTCTGCGGGAAATAATACCAACGTTGATAGGGTTAGTCTGCTTGCATCATACAGGATGCGTAAGATCAATAAAAGAGAGCGCCCCCTTTTGGAGTAATTGCCGAAAGCCGTTAGATTCTGGCAATTAAGACAACTTGAACATAGACGATAGCGGACGGTAACGCTAGCATTAAGGGTTATAACTGCAACGTATCTCAAGGACTTGTCATCACTATGCCCCTGCCCGATTTTCGTCTTATCCGCCTGCTACCGCTGGCTGCTCTTGTGCTCACTGCCTGTTCCGTTACCACGCCCAAAGGTCCTGGCAAAAGCCCGGATTCGCCACAATGGCGTCAGCATCAGCAAGACGTGCGCAATCTTAATCAGTATCAAACTCGCGGCGCGTTCGCTTATATTTCTGACCAACAAAAAGTGTACGCCCGCTTTTTCTGGCAGCAAACCGGCCAGGATCGCTACCGTCTGCTGCTGACTAACCCATTGGGCAGCACGGAACTGGAGCTGAATGCTCAACCGGGTAACGTGCAGTTAGTCGACAATAAAGGCCAGCGTTATACCGCCGATGACGCCGAAGAGATGATTGGCAAATTGACCGGAATGCCAATTCCGCTCAACAGCTTGCGCCAGTGGATTTTAGGTTTACCGGGTGATGCAACCGACTACAAACTGGACGACCAGTACCGCCTGAGCGAAATCACCTACAGCCAGAATGGCAAAAACTGGAAAGTTGTTTACGGTGGTTATGACACAAAAACTCAACCTGCGATGCCAGCCAATATGGAACTCACCGACGGTGGTCAACGCATCAAGTTAAAAATGGATAACTGGATAGTGAAATAATGCGGACACAGTGGCCCTCTCCGGCAAAACTTAATCTGTTTTTATACATTACCGGTCAGCGTGCGGATGGTTACCACACGCTGCAAACGCTGTTTCAGTTTCTTGATTACGGCGACACCATCAGCATTGAGCTTCGTGACGATGGGGATATTCGTCTGTTAACGCCCGTTGAAGGCGTGGAACATGAAGATAACCTGATCGTTCGCGCAGCACGGTTGTTGATGAAAACTGCGGCAGACAGCGGGCGTCTTCCGACGGGAAGCGGTGCGGATATCAGCATTGACAAGCGTTTGCCGATGGGCGGCGGTCTCGGCGGTGGTTCATCCAATGCCGCGACGGTCCTGGTGGCATTAAATCATCTCTGGCAATGCGGGCTAAGCATGGATGAGCTGGCGGAAATGGGGCTGACGCTGGGCGCAGATGTTCCTGTCTTTGTTCGGGGGCATGCCGCGTTTGCCGAAGGCGTTGGTGAAATACTAACGCCGGTGGATCCGCCAGAGAAGTGGTATCTGGTGGCGCACCCTGGTGTAAGTATTCCGACACCGGTGATTTTTAAAGATCCTGAACTCCCGCGCAATACGCCAAAAAGGTCAATAGAAACGTTGCTAAAATGTGAATTCAGCAATGATTGCGAGGTTATCGCAAGAAAACGTTTTCGCGAGGTTGATGCGGTGCTTTCCTGGCTGTTAGAATACGCCCCGTCGCGCCTGACTGGGACAGGGGCCTGTGTCTTTGCTGAATTTGATACAGAGTCTGAAGCCCGCCAGGTGCTAGAGCAAGCCCCGGAATGGCTCAATGGCTTTGTGGCGAAAGGCGTTAATCTTTCCCCATTGCACAGAGCCATGCTTTAAGCCGGGCAAGCTGAGTTTCGGTGACAACGTCACCTTGTTCCAGACGTTGCATCGCGCTCTTTAATACACCGCCTGGAAAGAATCATGCCTGGCCCGCACAGTTTTCGGCAGATTCTTTCCACCAATGGACGCATGCCTGAGGTTCTTCTCGTGCCTGATATGAAGCTTTTTGCTGGTAACGCCACCCCGGAACTAGCACAACGTATTGCCAACCGCCTGTACACTTCACTCGGCGACGCCGCTGTAGGTCGCTTTAGCGACGGCGAAGTCAGCGTACAAATTAACGAAAATGTACGCGGTGGTGATATTTTCATCATCCAGTCCACTTGTGCCCCTACTAACGACAACCTGATGGAATTAGTCGTTATGGTTGATGCCCTGCGTCGTGCTTCCGCAGGTCGTATCACCGCTGTTATCCCCTACTTTGGCTATGCGCGCCAGGACCGTCGCGTCCGTTCCGCTCGTGTACCAATCACTGCGAAAGTGGTTGCAGACTTCCTCTCCAGCGTCGGTGTTGACCGTGTGCTGACAGTGGATCTGCACGCTGAACAGATTCAGGGTTTCTTCGACGTTCCGGTTGATAACGTATTTGGTAGCCCGATCCTGCTGGAAGACATGCTGCAGCTGAATCTGGATAACCCAATTGTGGTTTCTCCGGACATCGGCGGCGTTGTGCGTGCCCGCGCTATCGCTAAGCTGCTGAACGATACCGATATGGCAATCATCGACAAACGTCGTCCGCGTGCGAACGTTTCCCAGGTGATGCATATCATCGGTGACGTTGCAGGTCGTGACTGCGTACTGGTCGATGATATGATCGATACTGGCGGTACGCTGTGTAAAGCTGCTGAAGCTCTGAAAGAACGTGGTGCTAAACGTGTATTTGCGTACGCGACTCACCCGATCTTCTCTGGCAACGCGGCGAACAACCTGCGTAACTCTGTAATTGATGAAGTCGTTGTCTGCGATACCATTCCGCTGAGCGATGAAATCAAATCACTGCCGAACGTGCGTACTCTGACCCTGTCAGGTATGCTGGCCGAAGCGATTCGTCGTATCAGCAACGAAGAATCGATCTCTGCCATGTTCGAACACTAATCGAACCCGGCTCAAAGACCCGCTGCGGCGGGTTTTTTTGTCTGTAATATCCATTTGTATGACCTATGCCTCCTTCACCTGCCATTTAGTTGACAGATGATGCGCTCACGGATGAAACATTATTGTGAACAAAATATTTTCCTCACATGTGATGCCTTTCCGCGCTCTGATCGACGCTTGCTGGAAAGAAAAATATACTGCCGCACGGTTTACCCGTGACCTGATTGCCGGGATAACCGTCGGGATTATTGCTATCCCGCTGGCAATGGCGTTGGCTATTGGTAGTGGTGTGGCACCCCAGTACGGTTTATATACCGCAGCTGTTGCGGGGATTGTCATTGCTCTGACGGGTGGGTCACGCTTTAGCGTTTCCGGTCCGACTGCGGCATTTGTGGTAATTCTCTATCCCGTTTCGCAACAGTTTGGACTGGCAGGACTGCTGGTCGCGACACTCATGTCAGGTGTCTTTTTGATCCTGATGGGGCTGGCACGTTTTGGACGCTTGATTGAATATATTCCGGTTTCCGTGACCTTAGGTTTCACCTCGGGTATCGGGATCACCATCGGTACCATGCAGATTAAAGATTTTCTCGGTCTGCAAATGGCCCATGTCCCGGAGCATTATCTACAAAAAGTCGGCGCATTATTTATGGCGCTGCCGACCATTAATGTGGGTGATGCAGCCATTGGCATTGTGACGCTTGGCATTCTGGTTTTCTGGCCGCGTCTGGGCATTCGTTTGCCTGGTCACCTTCCGGCCTTGCTGGCTGGTTGCGCGGTGATGGGGATTGTTAACCTGCTCGGCGGACATGTTGCTACCATCGGTTCGCAGTTCCACTACGTTCTGGCCGATGGTTCTCAGGGTAACGGTATTCCGCAATTGCTGCCACAACTGGTGCTGCCGTGGGACCTGCCCAATTCAGAATTCACGCTAACCTGGGATTCTATTCGCACACTGCTGCCTGCGGCATTCTCAATGGCAATGCTCGGCGCAATCGAATCTCTGCTCTGCGCCGTGGTGCTGGATGGTATGACCGGGACAAAACACAAGGCGAATAGCGAACTGGTTGGACAGGGGCTGGGGAATATTATCGCTCCGTTCTTTGGTGGTATTACCGCTACAGCTGCCATCGCGCGTTCTGCCGCTAACGTCCGTGCCGGGGCAACGTCCCCTATCTCGGCGGTGGTCCACTCTATTCTGGTTATTCTTGCCCTGCTGGTACTGGCACCGCTGCTCTCCTGGCTGCCGCTTTCCGCTATGGCAGCCCTGCTGTTGATGGTGGCGTGGAACATGAGTGAAGCGCATAAAGTGGTCGACTTGCTGCGTCATGCACCGAAAGATGACATCATTGTCATGCTGCTGTGCATGTCGCTGACTGTGCTGTTTGATATGGTTATTGCCATCAGCGTGGGGATCGTGCTGGCATCGCTACTGTTTATGCGTCGTATCGCACGTATGACTCGCCTGGCACCGGTAGTCGTAGACGTTCCAGACGATGTTCTGGTTCTGCGCGTTATTGGCCCGCTGTTTTTTGCTGCTGCTGAAGGCTTATTCACGGACCTGGAGTCACGTCTTGAAGGCAAACGGATTGTGATTCTGAAGTGGGATGCCGTTCCGGTACTTGATGCTGGTGGTCTTGATGCGTTCCAGCGTTTTGTGAAGCGTCTGCCCGAAGGATGTGAACTGCGCGTGTGCAACGTGGAATTCCAGCCACTGCGCACTATGGCTCGCGCAGGCATTCAACCGATCCCGGGCCGCCTTGCTTTCTTCCCGAATCGTCGCGCGGCGATGGCGGATTTATAAGTACGAGATTGACCAGTCAGCGCAAACTGACTGGTCAGCAAACTGCATTATTTGTTAGCTATGACGGCGATTATCGCTACGGCGGCAACGTTTGTCATAGTGGCGAACCCACCAGTAACGGTCGCACACCTGTTCATGCCCGCCAACACGGGCACCCGCCAGCCAGAGAATGGCACCGACGAAAATACTTAGCACTGCACCATGTGCGAAATACTGGGGCATATTAAACTGTGGTAACTGGTTGAGGATTGAATACCCCACGCCGACCACCATTACCACCAGACCCAACCCCATGAGCACGTTACCGAGTAACGAAGCGTTTTTGCGTTTCATATGTCACCTCCGGAACTTTCTGGGTTGTAACAGGGAATACCCCTCTTCCTTATGTGTAAAGTATAGACAACACCCTGTGGGTTATGTGCGGGCGTGATCACAATTACAACCCTTATTTCAACAAAACTTTACAAATAAACGCCTGAACACCTTGACTTTCTAATAGTCCACTCAGGCAATTATTGCGTTATCTGCATTTGATACGCAGTTTTTTGTCAAGCGGGGCCGCAACCAGTAAACTACGCGCCAGTTATGTACACACTCAGGACAAAAAAACGTGACGATTAAATTGATTGTCGGCCTGGCGAACCCCGGCGCTGAATACGCCGCAACGCGACATAATGCTGGTGCCTGGTTCGTTGACTTACTGGCAGAGCGATTGCGCGCTCCGCTGCGCGAAGAGGCTAAATTCTTTGGTTATACTTCGCGAGTCACCCTTGGAGGCGAAGATGTCCGCCTGTTAGTCCCGACTACATTTATGAATCTCAGCGGCAAAGCCGTTGCGGCGATGGCCAGTTTTTTCCGCATTAATCCGGACGAAATTCTGGTGGCCCACGACGAACTGGATCTGCCTCCTGGCGTCGCCAAATTTAAGTTGGGCGGTGGCCATGGTGGTCACAATGGACTGAAAGACATCATCAGTAAATTGGGTAATAACCCTAACTTTCACCGTTTACGCATCGGAATCGGTCATCCGGGCGATAAAAATAAAGTTGTTGGTTTTGTATTAGGCAAGCCGCCTGTTAGTGAACAGAAGTTAATTGATGAAGCCATCGACGAAGCGGCGCGTTGTACTGAAATGTGGTTTACAGATGGCTTGACCAAGGCAACGAACCGATTGCACGCCTTTAAAGCACAATAAGTCGTTGTCTGCGGCATTTTTGCCGAGTGCCGTGTATAATAGGCAAAGTTATTTCCATTTCTGCAATCTGTTAGCAATAACAGGTTGATTATTAAGATATTAAGGTGATTTAAATCATGGGATTCAAATGCGGTATCGTCGGTTTGCCCAACGTCGGGAAATCTACCCTGTTCAACGCGCTGACCAAAGCCGGTATTGAAGCGGCCAACTTTCCATTCTGCACCATCGAGCCGAACACAGGCGTCGTACCAATGCCTGACCCTCGCCTGGATCAACTGGCTGAAATCGTAAAACCGCAGCGTACGCTTCCCACGACCATGGAATTTGTCGATATCGCCGGTCTGGTAAAAGGCGCATCGAAAGGCGAAGGTCTGGGTAACCAGTTCCTGACCAACATCCGTGAAACCGAAGCGATCGGTCACGTTGTTCGCTGCTTTGAAAATGACAACATCATTCACGTTTCCGGCAAAGTTAACCCGGCGGATGATATTGAAGTTATCAACACCGAACTGGCGCTGGCAGACCTCGACACCTGCGAACGTGCGATTCATCGCGTACAGAAGAAAGCCAAAGGTGGCGATAAAGACGCGAAAGCTGAGCTGGCGGTCCTGGAAAAATGCCTGCCCCAGCTGGAAAACGCAGGTATGCTGCGCGCGCTGGATTTAAGCGCTGAAGAGAAAGCGGCTATTCGTTACCTGAGCTTCCTGACGCTGAAACCAACAATGTACATCGCCAACGTCAACGAAGACGGTTTTGAAAACAACCCGTATCTTGACCAGGTGCGTGAAATCGCGGCGAAAGAAGGTTCTGTTGTGGTTCCGGTTTGTGCTGCTGTTGAAGCAGACATTGCCGAACTGGACGACGAAGAACGTGACGAGTTTATGCAGGAGCTTGGGCTGGAAGAGCCGGGCCTGAACCGTGTGATCCGTGCCGGTTATAAGCTGCTGAACCTGCAAACTTACTTCACCGCTGGGGTGAAAGAAGTACGTGCATGGACCATTCCGGTTGGTGCAACCGCGCCGCAGGCCGCTGGCAAAATCCATACTGATTTTGAAAAAGGCTTTATCCGTGCACAAACTATTTCGTTCGAAGATTTCATCACTTACAAAGGTGAACAAGGCGCGAAAGAAGCAGGCAAAATGCGTGCAGAAGGCAAAGATTACATCGTTAAAGATGGCGATGTAATGAACTTCCTGTTCAATGTCTAATTAATTTGTTGTCTCATGAGGTTTCGCTAAATCTCATGAAGAGCGCAAAAGTATATAAAATCCACGCAATTGCGTGGATTTTTCATTTTACCGAGTCCTAACCATTCTTATAACATCCTACACTTTTGTGCTTATTGCCTATAGTGAACCACCAGAATAATTAAAGACATAAGTGTTCAGATGAGGGATATCTCATTAGCAATGAGATAACGTAAGTTTGTGTTCCACTGCACATCAGACACCTTTTACAGCTGATCAATATTGATCACGCTCCAATATGCTGGCGAGAAAAGGACTTGCCTGAAGGGCAATATCCAGCAGATAAAGCCCCCGAATAACGTGATTACGTGCGATCCTGGCAAGATGAAAATGATAACCAGTAGCACGATAATAACGATAAGCCAGAAAATCCATTGATCAAAAATGAATATCGATGTTTTTTGCTTTTTCTTATTAGTAATGCAAAAATGGCTCATATTGTTTTTGTTATGCAGATACATCAAGCGAAAATCCCATAACTAATTAGGATTATTACCAAAAATATTCACCAAATTATTTAACCGCTGTTTGTTGTAATGTTTTTGTCATATTCATAGTAACGAATTGGAATAAGTAACGACAACTTAGGGAATAACTCGATCTAAACTCACCTTTGTAAGGAGGATGTTAAATATATATTAATTCCTGTGTTCCTGATTTTGCCCGGTAATAGAGAATTATTCTCAGAGCAGCTCATCATGATTGCACCATACAAATATCATGATGATAAGAGGATATTATTCATTGACTTAAACAAAATGACAAAATCCATAGACCCATAGCCTAGGTACTATATAGGAGTGGTATGGGCATCAAACAACACAATGGGAATACCAAAGCCGATCGTCTCGCTGAATTAAAAATCCGTTCGCCCTCCATTCAACTGATAAAATATGGCGCTATTGGTTTGAATGCAATTATCTTTTCCCCCCTGCTGATAGCTGCTGATTTAGGAAGTCAAAATGGCACCAATATTACTATTAGTGATGGTGACAGAATTACAGGAGATACCGCCGATCCATCAGGAAACCTCTATGGTGTAATGACCCCAGCAGGAAACACGCCTGGCAATATCAACCTGGGTAATGATGTCACCGTCAATGTCAACGACGCCTCTGGATATGCAAAGGGAATCATTATTCAGGGCAAGAACAGCTCCCTGACAGCTAACCGACTTACAGTAGATGTTGTTGGTCAAACCTCTGCCATCGGCATTAATTTAATTGGTGACTATACCCATGCTGACTTAGGCACAGGCAGCACCATTAAGAGTAACGATGACGGCATCATTATTGGACATAGCTCAACACTAACAGCCACTCAATTCACCATTGAAAACTCGAACGGTATAGGCCTAACCATCAATGACTATGGCACCAGTGTCGATCTTGGAAGCGGAAGTAAAATCAAGACCGATGGAAGTACAGGTGTTTATATCGGTGGTCTCAACGGCAATAACGCCAATGGTGCTGCGCGTTTTACGGCGACAGACCTGACAATCGATGTTCAGGGCTACAGCGCCATGGGGATAAACGTACAGAAAAACTCTGTTGTCGATCTCGGAACAAACAGTTCCATTAAAACCAATGGCGATAATGCACACGGCCTCTGGAGCTTTGGCCAGGTGAGCGCGAATGCACTCACTGTTGATGTAACTGGAGCCGCGGCAAATGGCGTCGAAGTTCGTGGTGGTACAACCACTATCGGTGCTGATAGCCATATTTCTTCCGCGCAGGGCGGTGGCCTCGTAACCAGTGGTTCAGACGCGACAATCAATTTTTCTGGCACGGCAGCGCAACGAAACAGCATCTTTTCCAGCGGTTCTTATGGTGCCTCAGCCCAGACGGCAACGGCTGTTGTCAACATGCAAAATACCGATATTACGGTTGATCGTAATGGCAGTCTGGCGCTGGGTTTGTGGGCGCTCAGCGGCGGTAGAATAACCGGAGACAGTTTGGCTATCACCGGCGCGGCAGGAGCCAGGGGGATTTATGCCATGACCAACAGCCAGATCGACCTCACGAGCGATCTGGTCATTGATATGAGTACACCCGACCAGATGGCCATCGCAATGCAACATGACGATGGTTATGCCGCCAGCCGCATCAACGCTTCGGGTCGTATGCTTATCAACGGTAGCGTTCTCTCCAAAGGTGGGCTAATCAATCTGGATATGCACCCTGGGTCGGTTTGGACAGGTTCTTCCCTCAGCGATAATGTCAATGGCGGGAAACTGGACGTTGCAATGAATAACAGCGTCTGGAACGTAACAAGTAATTCTAATCTCGACACGCTGGCGCTGAGCCATTCAACTGTCGATTTTGCCAGCCACGGGTCAACTGCCGGCACATTTACCGCATTAAACGTAGAGAATCTGAGCGGTAACAGTACCTTTATTATGCGTGCTGATGTTGTTGGCGAGGGTAATGGCGTTAATAATAAAGGGGATTTATTGAATATCAGCGGGAGTAGTGCTGGTAATCACGTATTGGCTATCCGTAACCAGGGCAGCGAGGCCACAACGGGAAATGAAGTTCTGACAGTGGTAAAAACCTCTGACGGCGCGGCCTCGTTCAGCGCGTCTTCTCAGGTTGAGTTGGGAGGATATCTGTATGATGTGCGTAAAAATGGCACTAACTGGGAGCTTTATGCTTCCGGGACAATTCCGGAGCCGACTCCTAATCCTGAGCCCACACCAGCTCCCGCTCAACCCCCCATAGTCAACCCCGATCCTACGCCTAACCCCACTCCCACACCTAAACCCACCACGACCGCAGATGCTGGCGGCAATTATCTCAATGTCGGTTACTTATTAAACTATGTTGAAAACCGTACGCTGATGCAACGGATGGGTGACCTGCGAAATCAGAGTAAAGACGGAAATATCTGGCTGCGCAGTTATGGGGGAAGTCTGGACTCCTTCGAAAGTGGCAAACTGAGCGGCTTTGACATGGGTTACAGCGGTATCCAGTTTGGTGGGGATAAACGTCTCTCTGATGTAATGCCGTTGTATGTCGGTCTGTATATTGGCTCAACACATGCATCGCCGGACTATAGCGGAGGCGACGGTACCGCACGTTCAGACTACATGGGAATGTACGCCAGTTACATGGCACAAAACGGTTTTTACAGCGATCTCGTTATAAAAGCATCACGCCAGAAAAATAGTTTCCACGTACTGGACAGTCAGAACAACGGCGTTAACGCCAACGGCACTGCGAATGGATTGAGCATCTCCCTGGAAGCCGGGCAGAGGTTCAACCTGACCCCTACTGGTTATGGGTTCTATATAGAGCCGCAAACCCAGCTCACATACAGCCACCAGAATGAGATGGCTATGAAGGCGAGTAATGGTCTCAATATACATCTGAATCACTACGAATCGCTGCTGGGGCGTGCAAGCATGATACTGGGATATGACATCACCGCAGACAACAGCCAGCTGAATATGTATGTGAAGACTGGCGCTATCCGCGAGTTTTCAGGGGATACCGAATATCTGTTGAACAACTCCCGGGAGAAGTACAGTTTCAAAGGTAATGGCTGGAATAACGGCGTGGGAGTCAGTGCACAGTATAACAAACAGCACACATTCTATCTCGAAGCGGATTACACGCAGGGTAACCTCTTTGATCAGAAGCAAGTCAACGGAGGATATCGATTCAGCTTTTAAGTGCGGGATAGACAAGCCCTTAAACGATGCTGAAAATTGTTAGCGTGCGCCGGAATGAAATACAGATCACTCTGATGTATCAGAAATCGTTTCTGTCTTTCATACCCGGCGCTTAAACTGCCCTGCATCAATGCCATGTTGCTTCATTTTCCGCCACAGCGTAGTGCGGCCGATTCCAAGTAAAGCCGACATTTCCTGAATGCGACCGCCTGTGACCTGGGCTGCGTTAATAATTGCCTCTTTTTCAACTTCCGCAAATGACAGACTGGTGGAAAGGCGGGTGGCGCTGACATCATCTGTCGCCTGCTCGGTAAACAGATGTTCAGGTAAATCACTGACGCGAATGCGCCCGTTATCACTACTCAGAGCAAGATTCTCGATGACGCTGTAAAGTTCAAAATCGTTGCCAGGCCATGCACAGGAAACCAGGCGAGCGAGGGCATCGTCATCAATTTTCAGCCGCGTAGAGAAGCGTTTTTCAAGACTGTGTAATTTGTTATTCACCAGCGCCGGAATGCTGCCACGCCGCATACGCAGAGGCGGGATGGTAATTTCAAATGCATGCAGCGCGTAATACAGCTGGCGACTAAAACGATTTTGTTCCACCAGCATTGCCAGGTCCGCGGTCGTTGTGGCAATCACTTTGACATCAATGGGTATTAAACGCCGCGCATCCAGTCGCGTGATAACCCCCTGCTTGATAACCTGAAGCAAAGCAGACTGTAACTCCACCGCCAGATATTCAATCTTTTCAAGAAACAGCGTGCCACCGTGCGCCAGTTCCAGCCGACTCAGACGGCCATTTTCATTATCCGTGCGATCGCCACCAATAAATTCTTCCGCCAGCGCCGCATCACCATATAACTCACAATTGACGGCGATATAAGGCCCCGCTGCACGCTCGCTTTCATTATGAATTGCCTGACTTAGCAGTGCCTTGCCCACGCCCTCTTCTCCACAAAGCAGGACAGGAAAGCTACTGCGCGCCGCCTGGCGACCAAAATGAATCAAGCGGCGGGTTTGCGGATCGTCCTGTGGCATATGAGCGAAGGTATGGCTGACTTTTCCTAATTGACTGGTCATTAACTGCCGCATCTGTTCCACAGGATGGAGCAACAAAATAAAGCTGGTTCCCTGCGTTTCTATTATCGGTTTAAGGGTTATCACCGCATCAATAAACTGATGCTGACTTTCAAAGGTTGCTTCTACGTGTTTGAGCGGATGTGCCTGTTTTATTGCTTGTTGCAATACGGCGGGTAACGTTAAGAGTTCAGTGATTGCCCTTCCCTGACTTGCCGTCGCGTCAAGGCGCAAGACCCGCGCCGCCTGGGCGTTGATAAATTGCAAATTACCCTGCTCGTCCCAGCTAATCACGCCATCATCCATACTTTCTAACAGGGCATTAAGTTGATTTAAATGACGGTTAGTTTCAGCGAGCAAACTGTCCGTCAGCAGTAAATTTCCGACCTCGCGTGCGATTGCCAACGTTAACGGCAAATCAGCTGCGGTAGTTTGCTCAACCGGACACGCCAGCGCTATTGTTCCCGTCAATCGGCCCTTGCTGTCAAACAACGGCGTTGCACAAAAGGCCCAGTTCCAGAGTGCCTGTTTGAAATGTTGATCGGCCATCGTTTTCACGGCCTGACCAGAGATAGCCGCTAACGATAGCGCACAAGTACCAATAATTCCCTCGGCGCAATACGTGCCGTCATTGAATCCCAGTGTACTTAGTTGCTGCAAGGTTTGCGGATCGCCATTACGGCTGAGAATGCAGGCGGTTTCATCGAGGATAAGCAACGCACACTCTCGCGGTGCCATATATTCCCAGGCATCTTCCAGCGCAGCCTGCCCGAGCGTCAGCATCGCTTTCTTACGCCGATAAATAGACGCAAATGTCACGCCCTGGGCCTGGTGTGGTACGTTCCATGTCTCCCGTTTCATCAGCTTATTGCATCGCTCCCAGGAGGTTGCAATTAAGGGAGATATGCCCCGACCATCGTTGTTAAAAGCGCCACTCATATCCCGCATCCCTTATGACAAAAGGTGTTCCGGCTCGCAATTTTAAGTATTAATACACGTAAAAGTTTCAATATGGAACATTCATTAAAGAATATGTTTCACTATGAAACATAATTTGGGCTAATTTTCTTTTCCCTTGCCTGATGCACAATGGATTCATCGGCAGTCAGTGGTCGCCGTGTCGTTGAACATCATCCATGCCCTACCGTAATTGCTGGAGCAAAATAATGAAAAAATTGATCAATGATGTGCAAGACGTACTGGACGAACAACTGGCAGGACTAGCGAAAGCGCATCCATCGCTGACACTGCATCAGGATCCGGTGTATGTCACCCGAGCTGATGCCCCCGTTGCAGGTAAAGTCGCCCTGCTGTCGGGTGGCGGCAGCGGACACGAGCCGATGCATTGTGGTTATATCGGTCAGGGGATGCTTTCGGGGGCCTGTCCGGGCGAAATTTTCACCTCACCGACGCCCGATAAAATCTTTGAATGCGCCATGCAAATTGATGGCGGCGAAGGTGTACTGTTGATTATCAAAAATTACACCGGCGATATTCTTAACTTCGAAACAGCAACCGAGTTACTGCACGATAGCGGCGTAAAAGTGACCACTGTGGTCATTGATGACGACGTTGCAGTAAAAGACAGTCTTTATACCGCCGGGCGGCGCGGCGTTGCCAACACCGTATTAATTGAAAAACTCGTAGGCGCAGCGGCGGAGCGTGGCGACTCACTGGACGCCTGTGCGGAACTGGGGCGTAAGTTGAATAATCAAGGCCACTCAATAGGTATCGCTCTCGGTGCCTGTACCGTTCCTGCCGCGGGCAAACCTTCTTTTATCCTGGCGGACAATGAGATGGAGTTTGGCGTCGGCATTCATGGTGAGCCAGGTATTGACCGCCGTCCCTTCTCTTCCCTTGATCAAACCGTCGATGAAATGTTCGACACCCTGCTGGAAAATGGCTCATACCATCGCACTTTGCGTTTCTGGGATTATCAACAAGGCAGCTGGCAGGAAGAACCACAAACTAAGCAACCGCTCCAGTCTGGCGATCGGGTGATTGCGCTGGTTAACAATCTTGGCGCAACTCCGCTTTCTGAGCTATACGGCGTCTATAACCGCCTGACCACACGTTGCCAGCAAGCAGGATTGACTATCGAACGTAATTTAATTGGCGCGTACTGCACCTCACTGGATATGACCGGTTTCTCAATCACCTTACTGAAAGTTGATGACGAAACGCTGGCACTCTGGGACGCCCCGGTCCACACCCCGGCCCTTAACTGGGGTAAATAAGGAGATAGCAATGTCACTGAGCAGAACTCAAATTGTTAACTGGCTCACTCGTTGTGGCGATATTTTCAGCACCGAGAGCGAGTATCTTACCGGACTGGATCGCGAAATTGGCGACGCTGACCACGGGCTAAATATGAACCGAGGCTTTAGCAAAGTGGTGGAAAAACTCCCTGCTATCGCAGATAAAGATATCGGTTTCATTCTCAAGAATACCGGCATGACACTACTTTCCAGCGTCGGAGGTGCCAGTGGTCCGCTGTTTGGTACCTTCTTTATCCGCGCCGCACAGGCGACCCAGGCACGGCAAAGCCTGACGCTGGAAGAGCTTTATCAGATGTTCCGCGATGGCGCGGACGGCGTAATCAGTCGCGGTAAAGCTGAACCTGGCGATAAAACCATGTGTGATGTGTGGGTGCCGGTGATGGAATCGTTACGTCAGTCCAGCGAGCAAAATCTCTCTGTTCCGGCGGCGCTCGAAGCTGCCAGTAGCATCGCCGAGTCCGCTGCACAAAGTACGATTACGATGCAAGCCCGCAAAGGCCGCGCCAGTTATCTCGGTGAACGCAGTATTGGTCACCAGGACCCCGGTGCGACCTCGGTGATGTTTATGATGCAAATGTTGGCGTTAGCCGCAAAAGAGTAAGGAATTGGTGATGGTAAACCTGGTCATAGTTTCACATAGCAGCCGACTGGGAGAAGGTGTCGGTGAACTAGCCCGTCAGATGTTAATGAGTGATAGTTGTAAAATCGCCATTGCCGCGGGAATTGACGATCCACAAAATCCCATTGGTACCGATGCCGTCAAAGTGATGGAGGCCATCGAATCTGTTGCTGATGCCGACCATGTGCTGGTCATGATGGATATGGGTAGCGCATTATTGAGTGCTGAAACTGCGCTGGAATTGCTGGCTCCCGAGATCGCCGCAAAAGTACGTTTGTGTGCTGCGCCGTTGGTCGAAGGTACACTGGCAGCAACGGTCAGCGCGGCCTCGGGGGCGGATATCGACAAAGTTATCTTTGACGCCATGCATGCGCTGGAAGCCAAACGTGAACAACTGGGTTTACCCTCCTCCAACACTGAAATCTCTGACACATGTCCTCCGTACGATGAAGAAGCCCGTTCTCTGGCGGTGGTCATTAAAAACCGTAACGGCCTGCATGTACGTCCGGCCTCCCGGCTGGTTTATACCTTATCGACATTTAATGCCGATATGTTGCTGGAGAAAAACGGCAAATGCGTCACACCGGAGAGTATTAACCAGATTGCGTTACTACAAGTTCGCTATAACGATACGCTGCGCCTGATTGCGAAAGGGCCAGAAGCTGAAGAGGCACTGATCGCTTTCCGTCAGCTGGCTGAAGATAACTTTGGTGAAACGGAGGAAGTTGCTCCACCTATTCTGCGTCCCGTTCCGCCTGTTTCGGGTAAAGCCTTTTATTATCAACCGGTTTTATGTACGGTACAGGCAAAATCAACCCTGACCGTGGATGAAGAACAAGAACGATTGCGCCAGGCCATTGACTTCACGTTATTAGATCTGATGACGTTAACAGCGAAAGCAGAAGCCAGCGGGCTTGACGATATTGCCGCAATCTTTTCTGGTCACCATACACTGTTAGATGATCCGGAACTACTGGCGGCGGCAAGCGAACTCCTTCAGCATGAACATTGCACGGCAGAATATGCCTGGCAGCAAGTTCTTAAAGAACTTAGCCAGCAATACCAGCAACTGGATGATGAATATCTACAGGCTCGCTATATTGATGTGGACGATCTTCTGCATCGCACCCTGGTCCACCTGACCCAAACGAAAGAAGAACTCCCGCAGTTTAACTCGCCAACTATTCTACTGGCGGAGAACATCTATCCCTCCACAATACTGCAACTGGATCCGGCGGTTGTAAAAGGTATCTGCCTTAGCGCCGGAAGTCCGCTATCCCACAGCGCCCTGATCGCCCGTGAACTGGGGATTGGCTGGATTTGCCAGCAAGGTGAGAAACTGTATGCGATACAACCAGAAGAAACGCTAACGCTGGACGTTAAAACGCAACGTTTCAGCCGTCAGGGTTAAACCACCGTTCGGATGGCATCGTTCTGATGCCATCCGGCTATTTACTCTGCACTAATGTTTTTTAACTACCTGTTATATTTTTCACCAATTTATGATGATTTTTCTTCGCTAATCGCGAACCCAACGCCGCTGACTGGCTAACAAACAGACGTTATTTGATCACTCTATTTCGCCGTTATTTATCCCTTTAATTCCCTTTTCTAAAATGCCTGACCGTTCGCAGAATGAGATTTCGATCATGCAGCTAGTGCGATCCTGAACTAAGGTTTTCTGATACTTGAATACCGTTTTATTCGGTTTCGCCAAAGGAGAATGATTGATGAAATCCCCCGCAGCTTCTCGCCCGCTAAAAATGGCGTTAATTCCAGCCTGCATTTTTTTGTGTTTCGCTGCGCTATCGGTGCAGGCAGAAGAAACACCGGTAACGCCACAGCCGCCTGATATTTTATTAGGGCCGCTGTTTAATGATGTGCAAAACGCCAAACTTTTTCCGGACCAAAAAACCTTTGCCGATGCCGTGCCGAACAGCGATCCGTTGATGATCCTTGCTGATTATCGGATGCAGCAAAACCAGAGCGGATTTGATCTGCGCCATTTCGTTAACGTCAATTTCACCCTGCCGAAAGAGGGCGAGAAATATGTTCCGCCAGAGGGGCAATCACTACGCGAACATATTGACGGACTTTGGCCGGTATTAACGCGTTCTACCGAAAATACCGAAAAATGGGATTCTCTGTTACCGCTGCCGGAACCTTATGTCGTGCCGGGCGGACGTTTTCGCGAGGTATATTACTGGGACAGTTACTTCACCATGTTAGGGCTTGCCGAAAGCGGTCACTGGGATAAAGTCGCGGATATGGTAGCCAATTTTGCTCATGAAATAGACACTTACGGGCATATTCCCAACGGCAACCGCAGTTACTATTTAAGCCGCTCGCAACCGCCCTTCTTTGCCCTGATGGTAGAGTTACTGGCGCAGCATGAAGGCGATGCCGCGTTGAAGCAATACCTGCCGCAAATGCAAAAAGAATATGCTTACTGGATGGACGGTGTTGAAAACCTGCAAGCCGGACAACAGGAAAAACGCGTTGTCAAACTTCAGGATGGTACCCTTCTCAACCGCTACTGGGACGATCGCGATACGCCACGACCAGAGTCATGGGTGGAAGATATTGCCACCGCCAAAAGCAATCCGAATCGACCTGCCACTGAAATTTACCGCGACCTGCGCTCTGCCGCTGCGTCTGGCTGGGATTTCAGCTCGCGCTGGATGGACAATCCGCAGCAGTTAAACACCTTACGCACCACCAGCATCGTACCGGTCGATCTGAACAGCCTGATGTTTAAAATGGAAAAAATCCTCGCCCGCGCCAGCAAAGCTGCCGGAGATAACGCGATGGCATACCAGTACGAAACGCTGGCGAATGCCCGTCAAAAAGGAATCGAAAAATACCTGTGGAACGATCAACAAGGCTGGTATGCCGATTACGACCTGAAAAGTCATAAAGTGCGCAATCAGTTAACCGCTGCCGCCCTGTTCCCGCTGTATGTCAATGCGGCAGCGAAAGATCGCGCCAACAAAATGGCGACGGCGACGAAAACACATCTGCTGCAACCAGGCGGCCTGAACACCACGTCGGTGAAAAGTGGGCAACAATGGGATGCGCCAAACGGCTGGGCACCGTTGCAGTGGGTCGCGACAGAAGGGTTACAAAACTACGGGCAAAAAGAGGTGGCGATGGACATTAGCTGGCACTTCCTGACCAATGTTCAGCACACCTATGACCGGGAGAAAAAGCTGGTGGAAAAATATGATGTCAGCACCACCGGAACAGGGGGCGGCAGTGGCGAATATCCATTACAGGATGGCTTTGGCTGGACCAATGGCGTGACGCTGAAAATGCTGGATTTGATCTGCCCGAAAGAGCAACCGTGTGACAATGTTCCGGCGACGCGTCCACTCAGTGAATCAACAACACAGCCGGTAAAACAAAATGAGGCGGAACCTACGCCTTAACTTTACTGTATATCGAGCAATGCCATTACGTGCATAAAATTGGCATTGCTCTTTCTTCACCACGAAATACCAAATACCACTCTTTCTACGGTCTATGCCTTTATTTTCTTTTATTAGAGAAGATTTTAATTTTATTTTATCAACTTGTTAATCATTACACCTCTATTTATATTTTCCCCCACTCCCCATTCTCCCTGACAATTTTCTTGTGGAACAAAGTGTTATTTAAGAAACAAGCAAATCATTCTGTCTCTTTAGACAAATTTTGACATCAAACATGATCTTTTTCGCTATATGTGTAAGTATATAGCGGTTTTAATTATCAGGATATTACTTATGTCACTAACCAGACGGAGGTTTACACAGATTCTTGCGTCGACATTGTTCCTGCATCATCTGCCGTCCTTTGCACAATCAGTCAAATTCTGGGCCTCACTGACGCTTCCCGAAGCCCAAAACATTACACGCATCGTCAGCGCAGGCGCGCCCGCCGATTTACTATTGCTGGCTGTCGCGCCAGAAAAAATGATCGGTTTTTCCTCTTTTGATTTTGCCCGTCAGGCATTAATTCCATTGCCAGAGCACATTCGCCAGTTCCCCAGGCTGGGACGACTCGCCGGGCGCGCCAGTACACTCTCGCTGGAAGGGCTTATGGCGTTACATCCCGATTTGGTCGTTGATTGCGGCAATACGGATGAAACCTGGATCTCCCAGGCACGGCAGGTTAGCGAACAGACACAAATACCCTGGTTATTGCTTAACGGGAAACTGGAACAATCAGCAGAACAGTTAACAACGCTTGGCAAAACGTTAGGCGAAGAGCACCGCGCCGCAGAACAAGCCAATCTCGCCAGCCGCTTCGTTGGTGAAGCTCAGGCATTCGCCACCTCACCCGCCGCTAACCTCAGCTTTTATGCTGCGCGCGGTCCTCGAGGGCTGGAAACGGGCTTACAGGGTTCGTTGCATACCGAGACGGCGGAATTATTAGGTTTGCACAACGTCGCGCAAATAGCCGATCGCCACGGTCTGACACAGGTTTCCATGGAAAATCTCCTGCGCTGGCAGCCGGATATTATTCTGGTTCAGGAGGCCGTTACTGCAGATTTTATTCGTCGTGATCCTCTCTGGCAGGGCGTGAAAGCGGTTGCGGAACAACGCATCTTATTTTTAAGTGGCCTGCCCTTTGGCTGGCTGGATGCCCCGCCGGGAATCAACCGTCTTCTGGGATTACGCAGACTTCACGCCTGGCTGGATCCCGCCATCAATCGCCAGTTTAAAAGTGACATGCAGCATTACGCCCAACTGTTCTGGCATTGCCCATTAAGTGACGCCGACTATCAAAAATTGGTGGCGAGCTAATGAGAACCGTAAACGGATGTATTTTGCTGCTGGCAGCTATCAGTATCACTTTTGCCGCCGTAAGTGGGGCTTATCATCTCGATATACAGCAACTGCTGGCGCTCATTCTTCGTCAAGAAAATGTTCCTGTGCAGGAACAAATTGTCTTCTGGCAAATCCGCGTGCCGCGTATTCTTGCTGCGCTGTTTCTGGGCGCGGCGCTGGCAGGGGCCGGAACCACCTATCAGGGAATGTTCCGTAATCCCTTAGTGTCACCGGATATTTTAGGCGTCTCCGCCGGTGCCGGACTTGGTGCCTGCGCGGCAATCCTGTGGGGATTATCCATTGTTTACATCCAGCTGTACGCATTTTGCGGCGGGCTGATGGTGGTCGCGGGCGTCTGGTTGATTACGCGTCGGGTGACCCGCCACGATCCGATCTTAACCCTGGTGCTGGTAGGCATTGCGTTAGGAACGTTGTGCGGAGCGGGGATATCGCTAATAAAAACGCTGGCCGATCCTTACACCCAGTTACCGTCAATTACCTTCTGGTTGCTGGGGGGGCTGTCCACCGTGACCTTACGCGATCTCTGCTATGCTGCACCGATCATTCTCATAGGCTCCTTGCCCCTGTTTTTTCTCCGCTGGCGCATGAATTTACTCACGCTTTCCGACGACGAAGCCCGTTCGCTGGGACTGAACGTGACACGTCTGCGCTTTGGATTAATTGTCTGCGCCACACTAATCACCGCCAGCACGGTAGCAATAGCGGGCATAATTGGTTGGGTCGGCCTGGTCGTTCCGCACATTGCCCGCTTGTTGACCGGTCATAACCATCAGCAGCTGTTGCCCATGGCAATGTGTACTGGCGCGATTCTGCTCCTGCTTACCGATACGCTGGCACGCAGCATTGGAACAACAGAAATCCCACTTGGCATTCTGACCGCTTTTGTTGGTGCACCGTTTTTCCTGTTTTTGTTGTTACGCGGAGGTCGCCAGTGACTTTGCTTGCCGTCCGTCATGCGTCTCTGGGTTACTCCCGCCATCCGGTGCTACGCGACGTGTCCTTCACCCTGTCGCAAGGAACAATTTGTTGTCTGTTAGGAGCCAATGGTTGCGGCAAAACCACACTCATGCGCTCCATTCTTGGCGTTATACCGTTATTAAAAGGCGAGATCTTACTGGATAGCCTCCCTGTGCAGACACTCAGCCATCGCCAGCGCGCGCAGGCTATTGCCTGGGTGCCGCAGGCGCACGACGGCATTTTTGCTTTTAGTGTGCTGGATATGGTGTTGATGGGCCTGGCCCCCACCATAGGCGCTTTTTCCGTTCCCGGTAAGCAAGAACGCCTGAAAGCAACGGAGCAACTGGAAAAGCTGGGCATTTTGCATCTGGCGACACGACGCTGGAATACGCTTAGCGGCGGTGAACGTCAGCTGGCTTTAATCGCCCGTGCACTCGTCCAGCAACCGCGCTTGTTATTACTGGATGAGCCTGCCTCCAGCCTCGATTTCGGTCATCAGATCCAACTACTGGACACGCTGGCGCAGCTCAAAAATAACGGCATGACAATGTTAATGTCGACTCATCATCCGCTCCATGCCAACGCCATTGCCGACAGCATTATCCAGGTAGAGCCAGATGGACGAGTAACACAAGGCTTACCGACCGAACAGTTAACAACGAACAAACTGGCTGCCCTGTACCGGGTTTCTGCCGACCAGATTCACCATCACCTCTCTGCAATTAGCCACTAAGGAAAAATCATGCTCATTGACGATATTGATTTTGCAGACCTTTACCTTCAGCAACTCAGGCTGGCCCATCGCACAGAAAAAACGCCGGATCACTGGGATCAACGGGCGGAAAAAATGGCGGAAAATTGCGCCTCGCCTACGGACAGCTACCTGCAACAACTGATCGCTAAAATTGACCTACAAGGCGCTCAGACCTTATTCGATATGGGCTGCGGACCGGGTACCGTATCGCTGGCGCTGGCTGACAAACTCACGACGATTTATGGCGTTGATTACAGTCAGGGGATGCTGAAGGTTGCCGCCCGTCGCGCCGCCGCGCTAAAGGCAGACAATGTCCACTGGATCCAGCGCGCCTGGGAAGAGGACTGGAGTGACCTGCCACGCTGCGATATTGCCGTGGCTTCCCGCTCCACTCTGGTGGCTGATATGCGCCAGGCAATGAGCAAACTGAATAATCAGGCACGGCTTCGCGTCTATACGACTCATCTGGTCAGCACCTCGTTCGTCTCTCCAGCCATTCAGCGGGCGGCTGGTCGGGAAGTGATCGAATTACCCAACTATATCTTTGCGCTCAACGTCCTGTATCAGATGGGAATTTATGCTCACGTTGATTTTATCCGTGGACAAAATTGCCAACAGGATAACAGCACCTGGGAACGTTTTGAGCAGAACGTCAGCTGGAGTCTGGGCGCGCTTAACGACGATGAGCGTGAGCGGTTATATCGCTGGTATCAACAACAAGATGCTCGTGCCCTCGCCCCTGCCAGCCGCGACTGGGCGCTCATCTGGTGGGATAGCGTACCGCAAGAGGCACTGCGATGATTTTCCTTTCTCAGGCACAAATCGATGCGTTACTTCTGGAAGATATCCAGGGCGGTGACCTGACCACGCGAGCATTAAATATTGGACACCAGCATGGCTATATAGAGTTTTTTCACCGTCAGGGCGGCTGCGTCAGCGGAATTTCTGTCGCGTGTAAGATGTTAACTACGCTGGGATTAACTATTGATGACGCGGTCAGCGACGGTTCACAAGCGAACGCGGGTCAGCGGCTAATCCGTGCGCAGGGTAATGCCGCAGCACTTCATCAGGGATGGAAGGCAGTCCAGAATGTGCTGGAGTGGAGTTGCGGTGTTTCTGATTATCTCGCTCAAATGCTGGCGTTACTTCGTGAACGTTACCCTGATGGCAATATCGCCTGCACCCGAAAAGCAATTCCGGGCACCCGCTTACTGGCCTCGCAGGCAATTCTGGCTGCCGGAGGACTGATTCATCGTGCCGGATGTGCGGAAACCATATTATTGTTTGCCAACCACCGCCATTTTCTTCATGACAATCAGGACTGGTCAGGCGCAATCAATCAGTTACGTCGCCACGCACCCGAGAAGAAAATAGTTGTTGAAGCCGACACGCCGAAAGAGGCAATCGCCGCGTTACGCGCGCAACCAGACGTACTTCAGCTCGACAAATTTAATCCGCAACAGGCAACTGAAATTGCGCAAATAGCACCGTCGCTGGCTCCTCACTGCACGCTGGCTCTGACCGGCGGAATTAATCTGACAACACTCAAAAATTACCTCGACTGCGGCATTCGCCTTTTTATTACCTCCGCGCCTTATTACGCGACACCAGCTGACATTAAAGTCAGTCTGCAACCCGCAGCCTCTATTTAATTCTTTGTTAAACGGAATTTATTCTATGAGACTCAAAAAACGTTATCTCTGCACAGCATTATCACTTGCCTTTACCCAGCAGGCCGTAGCGGCTCAGGAGAGTGACACGCTGACCGTATGGTCCAGTCCGGTATCATCGACGACGACCACCGTTCTCGATCAACCCACCATGAAGGCCCTGGATAAACAGAATGTCGCTCAGGCATTAAGTGTCGTCCCCGGCGTGGTGCTGCAAAAGTCAGGCAGCCGCAACGAAGAACAGGTAAAAGTTCGTGGCTTTGATAGTCGGCAGGTGCCGGTCTATTTCGACGGTGTGCCCATTTATGTTCCCTATGACGGCAACCTCGATCTGGCGCGGATTCTGACCAACAATCTGGGGGCAGTCGAAGTTTCCAAAGGGTATTCGTCGCTGCTTCAGGGGCCTAATCAGATGGGCGGAGCCATTAATATCACCACCCAGAAGCCAACAAAACCTCTGGAAGCAAATCTGGGATATCGCCAGGGATGGAGCCGTAGCCAGGACAATGCCTACGATATGCATGCTTCATTTGCCGCCAGCAGCGATCTGGGGTATTTGCAAGTCAGCGGTAGCCAGCTAAAGCAGGATTTTCTCGGCCTGCCGCATGGTGTAAATAATGATATTGCAGGCAAACACGGTAAGATGATTAATTCATCGGCTGATGATAAACGCGGCATTGTGAAGCTCGGTTTTACACCACGCGAAAACGATGAATACACATTGACTTACATTAAGCAGGATGGTGAAAAAGATAACCCGCCATACAGTGGAAATAGTGGTCAAAAATCACGCTACTGGCAGTGGCCAGAGTATGACAAAGAAAGTTTTTATTATCAGGGAACGACCCAACTAAACGATCGTTTTACCCTGAAAAGTCGGCTGTATCGCGATACCTTTGAAAATACGCTGATGATGTACAACTCGCTGGCTGATTTGAAAAATAAAAAAGGCAGCTACAGCCATTATTCCGATTACAGCGACGGTGCCGGGTTACAACTGGCAGCCGATGTGCGTGAAAACGATCTGCTGTCGTTTGCCGTTAACTGGAAAGATGACGTACACCGGGAAAAAGGTGCGCCGCACGCCGCTTACGATCGCTATGAAGATCGTACCTGGTCGCTCGCCAGTGAATATCAATGGGCTGCTGCCGATAATGTCGATGTCGTGGCTGGAATCAGCTATGACTGGCGCGATAGCGTAGAAGCGAAAAAACATGAGAAAGATGGCAGCATCACCCATTATGACGACAACAATCAGTCAGCTTTTAACTGGCAGGTGATGGGGAAATACCACTTTGCCAATGAAGATACGCTGGCGCTTTCGTACTATGACCGCACACGCTTTCCGACGCTGAAAGAACGCTATACCACGTCCAAACCTGCGTATAACCAGATAGCGATTGTTAACCCGCAGCTCAAACCGGAACGCGCGCGCGGGGTGGATTTAACCTGGAATGGTGCCTTCACGCACGACTGGGGGTTTGAGGTCAGCGTTTACTATAACCGGGTGAGTGATGCCATCCTCTCGCACAATATCGATGCCGATACCATTCAAAATCAGAACAGCGGCACGGTGGATTACAGCGGTCTGGATGCCGGTATTAAGGGGAAAATCAGCAATATACTGGATGTAGGATTGAGCTACGCCCTGATCCACGCTGATGCCAAACGCAAAGACATCGGCAAGATAACCGATCTGCCAACGCAGACAATGACCGCATGGATGACTCTCAAACCGTGGGAGCCGTTAAGCGTAACGCTGTCGGAAGAGGCGCGTTCCTCCAGCTACAGCAACAGTGACGGTTCACAAAAAGCCGCCGGTTTTGCGGTGACTCACATTCGAGCCGATTACACCTTAGGTCATGGCTTTAGCGTCAATGCGTCGGTCAATAACCTGTTTGATACCCAATATGCCTACAGTGAAGGGTTTATTGAAGAAGGTCGCAATTTCTGGGCAGGTATCGAGTATACGTTCTGATGTGAAAGCGGATAGCGGCATCTGTATCGCTATCCGCCTTATGAAAATCTTATTCTCTTCGCAGGAGGCGGAATACGCCCAGAACGAGAATAGCTCCCACTACCGCCACCAGGAAGCTGTGCAGATTAAAACCACTGATGGAGCCGCCAATGCCAAACATGGTCGCCAGCCAGCCGCCGACCACCGCACCGACTATCCCGAGAATACAGGTCAGGAAAAATCCACCACCATCACGCCCCGGCATGATTAGCTTGGCGATAATGCCGGCTATCAGGCCAAAAATAATCCAGGCAATAATTCCCATGTTCAGGCCCTCGTTTCGATGAATCGGACGCAAGAAATGCTTACGTCAACGCTCTAAGTATAGGCAAGGGCGGAATCGATGCTGGGCGTATGTCGGCTGATTTAAGAACAACATGTAAAAAATATTCACGCATTTGTATTAAGTTTTGTTAACTGTGACCGATAAACCAAAGACAGTTTGTCAGTCAGGAGCTTTTCCGCGTGAGTCATTACCATGAGCAGTTCCTGAAACAAAATCCGTTAGCCGTCCTGGGCGTGTTACGCGATTTGCACAAAGCCGCAATTCCTTTGCGTATCAGCTGGAATGGCGGGCAGCTGATCAGCAAAATACTGGCAATAACTCCGGATAAACTGGTGCTGGATTTCGGCAGCCAGGCCGAAGATAACAACGCCGTGCTAAAGGCGCAGCACATTACCATTACCGCCGAAACTCAGGGTGCGAAAGTCGAGTTTACTGTTGAACAACTACAGCAGAGTGAATACTTGCAGCTTCCGGCATTTATTACCGTACCGCCTCCCACCTTATGGTTTGTACAACGACGCCGATATTTCCGCATCACCGCCCCACTCCATCCGCCTTATTTTTGCCAGACCAAACTGGCGGATAACAGTACGTTACGTTTCCGCCTGTATGATTTGTCGTTAGGCGGCATGGGCGCATTACTGGAAACGGCAAAGCCTGCCGAATTGCACGAAGGCATGCGCTTCGCTCAGATTGAAGTCAACATGGGGCAATGGGGTGTTTTTCACTTTGACGCCCAGTTAATCTCCATCAGCGAGCGCAAAGTGATTGATAGCAAGAATGAAACCATCACCACTCCCCGTCTGAGCTTCCGTTTTCTTAACGTCAGCCCGACGGTGGAGCGGCAATTACAGCGGATTATTTTCTCTCTCGAGCGGGAAGCCCGGGAGAAAGCGGACAAAGTGCGCGACTGATTTACATCGCGTCCAGTGCCTGCTCAAGTTTGTAGATATAGCGCGGAGCCTGCGGCGCAGGATGATTTCGCGCTACGTGATCGAGGAACTCGTCAGCATCCAGATCGTTGATTTTGCTGATCGCCTTTTTCCGATCTGACGAGAAAGTCCGTAGCAGCGCACCTGCCCCGTTAGCGTATGACACCACCAGCGCATATTGCAGTACCTTCGGATCTTCAATACCTGCCAGCGGGCCGGTTTCCAGAATATTCAGGTAAGCCGCCCCCATTGAAATATTACGCTCCGGATTTTTCAGCTCGCTGGTCGTCGGCTCACCACTCCAGCCCATTCGGCGATAAACATCACGTCCGGAGGTTGAAGCTTTTAACTGCATCAAACCAATGGCATTCGATTTACTCACCGCATTCGGATTACCACCCGATTCGATAGCGATAATCGCTGTGATCAATTGTGGATCGACGCCCCAGGCTGCACCGGCTTTCTGGCTTATTGGCATCCACTGCATCGCACGTTGCACCGGAACTTTCGCGTTCCACGGCGGGTTCGTGTAGTCATGCTTTGATGAACAACCCGCTAATAACACAATCAAAAAGGCAAACCATCTCAATTTCACTTCTTCTATCCTTATAGCCTGGAATCGCCGTTGAGGTGACAACGGCACACCTAAGCGGCATGATATACATTTCGTTTCTGTTGTCAGCAAGGAATTGCCATGTCTCTGTTTCACTTAATTGCCCCATCGGGTTACTGCATAAAACAACACGATGCGCTGCGTGGTATCCAGCGCCTTACCGACGCGGGGCATCAGGTCAATAACGTCGAGGTTATTGCCCGTCGTTGTGAGCGTTTTGCGGGTACGGAAACGGAGCGTCTGGAAGATCTCAATTCCCTTGCCAGACTGACCACCCCCAACACCATCGTGCTGGCTGTACGCGGCGGTTACGGTGCCAGTCGTTTACTGGCAGATATTGACTGGCAGGCACTGGTGGCTCGCCAACAACATGACCCGTTGCTCATTTGCGGACATAGCGATTTTACCGCCATTCAGTGCGGTCTTCTGGCGCATGGCAATGTCATCACCTTTAGCGGCCCCATGCTGGTAGCAAACTTTGGCGCGGATGAACTGAACGCCTTTACCGAGCACCATTTCTGGCTGGCGTTACGCAATGAAACCTTCACCATTGAATGGCAAGGGGAAGGCCCGACATGTCAGACCGAAGGCACGTTGTGGGGAGGCAATCTTGCGATGCTAATTTCACTGATCGGTACACCGTGGATGCCACAAATTGAGAACGGTATTCTGGTGCTGGAAGATATTAACGAGCATCCTTTCCGCGTCGAACGTATGCTGTTGCAGCTCTATCATGCTGGAATTTTGCCACGTCAGAAGGCGATTATTCTCGGTAGCTTTAGCGGCAGCACGCCCAATGATTATGACGCAGGTTACAACCTGGAGTCAGTGTACGCGTTTTTGCGTTCCCGCCTGTCGATTCCACTCATTACCGGCCTCGATTTTGGTCATGAACAACGCACGGTTACGCTGCCGTTGGGCGCACATGCCATTCTTACTAACACCCGGGAAGGCACTCAGTTGACGATTAGCGGTCATCCTGTTCTTAAAATGTAAAAAAATCACGCTTCAGGGCTAAGTAAAACGCTGTCTCTGCCGCTAATATGGTAGGGTTTATATAAGAGACAGCGTAATCAGGAGTAACCGACCGTTGGATGCCACAACAATAATTAGCCTTTTCATCTTAGGATCCATCCTTGTCACCAGCAGTATATTACTTAGTTCATTTTCTTCCCGTCTTGGCATTCCTATTCTGGTTATTTTTCTGGCGATCGGCATGCTGGCAGGAGTCGATGGCGTCGGCGGTATCCCGTTTGATAATTACCCCTTCGCCTACATGGTAAGTAACCTGGCGCTGGCGATTATTTTGCTCGACGGCGGGATGCGCACTCAGGCCAGTTCCTTTCGTGTGGCGTTAGGACCGGCGCTGTCGCTGGCGACGCTGGGCGTGCTTATCACCTCTGGTTTAACCGGCATGATGGCGGCGTGGCTGTTTAATCTTGATTTGATTGAAGGCTTATTAATCGGCGCTATCGTCGGCTCCACCGATGCTGCAGCGGTCTTTTCTCTGCTGGGTGGTAAGGGGCTTAACGAACGTGTTGGCTCGACGCTGGAAATTGAATCCGGCAGTAATGATCCAATGGCGGTCTTTCTGACGATTACCCTGATTGCGATGATCCAGCAACATGAAAGCAGTGTCAGTTGGATGTTCGTAGTCGATATTCTGCAGCAATTTGGCCTCGGGATTGTCATCGGTCTTGGCGGTGGTTATTTACTGCTGCAAATGATTAATCGCATCGCCCTGCCCGCCGGATTATATCCATTGCTGGCATTAAGCGGCGGTATTTTAATTTTTGCTTTAACCACGGCGCTGGAAGGTAGCGGTATTCTGGCTGTTTATCTGTGCGGTTTTCTGCTGGGTAATCGGCCGATTCGCAACCGCTACGGCATCCTGCAAAATTTCGACGGCCTCGCCTGGCTGGCGCAAATCGCCATGTTCCTGGTGCTGGGGCTGTTGGTTAACCCAAGCGATCTGCTGCCTATTGCCATTCCGGCGCTCATTTTGTCCGCATGGATGATTTTCTTCGCCCGTCCTCTTTCGGTATTTGCCGGATTGCTACCGTTCCGTGGTTTTAATCTGCGTGAGCGCGTGTTTATCAGCTGGGTGGGATTACGCGGCGCGGTGCCAATCATCCTGGCCGTGTTCCCGATGATGGCGGGGCTGGAGAATGCGCGACTGTTCTTTAATGTTGCCTTCTTTGTGGTTCTGGTTTCACTGCTCTTGCAGGGAACATCTCTCTCGTGGGCGGCGAAAAAAGCCAAAGTGGTGGTTCCGCCCGTCGGACGTCCGGTGTCACGCGTTGGCCTGGATATTCATCCGGAAAATCCATGGGAGCAGTTTGTTTATCAATTGAGTGCCGATAAATGGTGCGTGGGCGCGGCACTGCGCGATCTGCATATGCCAAAAGAGACGCGTATTGCGGCACTGTTTCGTGATAACCAGTTGCTTCATCCCACCGGCAGCACCCGACTGCGCGAAGGCGATGTGTTGTGTGTAATTGGTCGGGAACGCGATCTCCCGGCGCTCGGTAAACTGTTCAGCCAGTCGCCGCCGGTCGCGCTGGATCAACGCTTCTTTGGGGACTTCATTCTCGAAGCCAGCGCTAAATATGCTGATGTGGCGCTGATATATGGCCTGGAAGACGGGCGAGAATATCGTGATAAGCAGCAAACGCTGGGTGAAATTGTCCAGCAGTTGTTAGGCGCGGCACCGGTTGTCGGTGACCAGGTAGAGTTTGCCGGGATGATCTGGACGGTGGCCGAGAAAGAAGATAATGAAGTGTTGAAGATTGGCGTACGGGTGGCAGAAGAGGAAGCTGAATCTTAAATTTAATACAGCATCTATCGCCGGATGCGATGCTTTGCGAACGCAGCCTGAGCCTGCATATAAACTTGTCATTTCCTGATTTTGATATGCTCATACCAACATCAGAAGAATGTTAAATTATGGATGACAAACCATTGCAGGCTCTGGCTAATCAACTCAAAACACCGGCTCAAGAAAGTCAGCATAATGGCTTCTTCTGACTGCAACAGGTGAAGAATAACCAGCCCCGCATTACCGGTATCCCCGTCAACCATCAGGGGCCCCAGCCTGACATCGCCTGAACATATTCCCCCACGCAACCTGCCGCACTGGCGTAGCCCACACAATACGCGTTTCAGACTGCTCAGTAACTGTAGTGGCGTTTCATCCGCCTGTAGCACCGGATGCATGAGCGATTTCTTATAGTTATTCCTTTGCTTAATAACGATTATTTCCGGGTCGTTCGCTTTCGTATTTTCTTTAATACGTCAGAGCTGCCAGGGCCGTAATACAGCATGTACCAGACCCGACACGGCATTTCTGACCAAGGGAAAAAGTCAACGATGAGTAGTTATATCAGCGCAAATGACGTCCTGTGGCACCTTTGCGGTGACCACATTCACGTCTCCGGCGCTGCCAGAGGATATTTATTTCAAGGATATGTAGCATTATGGCCAGCATTAAAGACATCCGCCCATTCGCCCCCGGCATTCCCCCATCTTCCGTTAACCCAGGCGTACGCCCACCAGGGCAGTTCTTCCTGCCTGTGGAACTCAAGAATGAAATTTTGCGGAACATGAAGTATATCGGCCCGCAAATATTTAGCTGGGGTGATGACCACCGGCAGATCATTGACCTCAGTACCGCGGGCGAAGTGAAAATACATATGGTAGACAATACCATCATCACGTTGGAGCGCCTGAATCCGAATCCGCAACATAACGAGTTCATGATGGTCGCCGAATGGTGCCAATGGGCTATGGAGCGGGATGGTTTGCAAGAAAACCTGCAAAAAAACCTGTACGAAATCCTGGAAGAAAACCAGCAAAACAAACAGTCAGAAATTCCCCAAGAAGACCTGAAAGAAAGTCTGGAAGAAATCAAGGAAAATATCCTGGAAGAAAACCTGCCAGCAAGCCGGATTGAAAACCGGGCAGAAGCATTGCGCAGAATGAAGGAATGTCTCATTACAAGACGGAGTATGCTCAATCTTAGCAACCTGGGATTGACTTCACTCCCTGAAAATTTGCCTCCACATCTGATTGAATTTTACTGCAGTAAAAACGTGTTGACCGCGTTACCGAAGGTGATGCCAAAGTGGCTGCTGGTGCTTGACTGTACAGATAACATCTTGATCTTGTTACCGAAGGTGCAGCCCTCAAAACTGATGGTACTGAATTGCTATGACAACTGTATTATCTGGCTGCCTGAGCTGTCGACTAACCTGAGAGTGATTAACTGTTCTGAAAACTTCTTGCAATTTTTACCGCCGTCGATGCCCCAGTACCTGTATAAACTATCCTGTGCCGGCAACAATATTAACTCAATACCTGATGAGATGCTGGAGAACTTGACTCGCCTGAAAGTATTTGACTGTTCTAGTAACGATTTGATCTCTGCACCACGGCTGCCGCCCAAACTAATCATATACTACTGTGGAGAAAACCAGTTTAAAACGGTACCGGTGCCGCAGCCCCGAAGCCTGAAGGTGTTTAGCTGTAATGGTAACCCGTGGGACAAAGACAATTTACCGACGCTGCTCAAAGCCGTCGAGGGCCTGAAAAACCAGGAGGGTCTGGAGGAGCTTTTGGACTTTTTGCACAAGGAGTGCCAGTTGAAGCTGGAGAAGCTGGAGAAGCTGGAGGATCTGGATGACCTTATGGTTCTGGAGCTCCTGGATGACCCGGTACTCCTGGAGCGCGTGAAGGTACAGGAGGACCTGGAGCTCCTGAATCAGCAGTTGGGCCTGTTGAATCTGGAAAGACAACAGGACTCGCAGCCAGTTAATCAACATTCTGAACATGAACCCGAATCTGCATCAAGGGTGAAGCGTGATTTATCTGAAGTCGAGTTCGAGTCAACAATGAAACGTAAGCGTTTTATGTAGAACGCCTGTGCGGTGAACTCAGGTTCCGGGGAAATAGTGTCCATCATTGTAATGGACACTATCATGGGAAATGGCTCTGTCACATCAACAACTACAGTTGCTGACCAGCCGGATGGATGATTTTTTCGCAACCAGAAGACGCTGCCTCCGATCCGGCTTACAACAAGTTACACTGTCACAACCGGGACGCGTAACGCCAGCGCGCACATCAACTCATAGCCCACCGTTCCGGCAGCGGCGGCGACATCATCAATTTTGATCTCCTTGCCCCACAGCTCAACCGGCGTACCAATCCCCGCCTGCGGGCAAGGCGTTAAATCAACCGCCAGCATATCCATCGAGACGGTTCCCACCGTCATGGTGCGCACGCCGTCCACTAAAACAGGAGTGCCGGTAGGCGCATGGCGCGGATAACCGTCGGCGTATCCTGCGGCGACAATGCCGATTCGCTGTTCATCGCGCGCAGTATAGCGACCGCCGTAGCCCACACGCTCGCCCGCTGTTAGCGTCTGGACACCAATAATCTCACTGCTTAGCGTCATCACCGGGCGTAATCCGGTATTGGCGATATCACGCCACTGACCGGACGGCGAAGCGCCATACAAAATAATGCCAGGCCGAACCCAGTCAAAATGCGCTTCCGGGTGCCACAGAGTCGCCGCCGAATTGGACAACGAACGCCGACACTCCAGCCCTTCCGCCGCCTGCTCAATACGCGCCATCGCGCCGGAAATTCCATCAGGATGTTCCGCCTCGGCAAAATGCGACATCAGGGTCATTTCGCCAACATTCGCCATCGCCCGCAACTGCTGCCAGACGGTAAGCACGCGATCGGGCTGGAAGCCCAACCGATTCATCCCACTATTCACTTTAAGATAAATATCCAACGGTGCTTTTAGCCGCGCATTTTGCAGTGCTTTGAGCTGCCAGTTGCTGTGTACGCAGGTGGTCAGGCGGTGCTGGTCATAAATCTCCAGATCCTGAGCATGGAAAAATCCTTCCAGCATCAGGATCGGCCCTTTCCAGCCGCGCTCACGTAACGTTATTGCCTCTTCCAGGTTAAGTAATGCAAAGCCATCGGTGGCCCCGAGCGCGCTCCAGATACGCTCAATACCGTGCCCGTAAGCGTTCGCTTTTACCACCGACCAGACGCGCGCGTGCGGCGCGGCCTGGCGGACAATGGACAGATTCTGTTTTAATGCCTGCAGATCGAGGCTGGCCTGTATCGGACGGGTCATCTCGTTTCCTTAGCTGTGTGCGCCATGTAAATGGCCCGGGCGTGATGGCGTAAATCCACGGCTGTAGCGCGCTACGCTTAGATCTTCATACGGGATCGCTGGCGTGCGACCAGAGAGCAGATCGCTTAACAACTGACCGGAACCGCAAGCCATCGTCCAGCCGAGCGTGCCGTGACCGGTATTCAGCCACAGATTTTTAAAGCGTGTACGCCCGACAACCGGCGTGCCGTCTGGTGTCATCGGGCGCAGACCAGTCCAGAAAGTCGCCTGCTCGACATGACCGCCGCGTGGATAGAGATCGCGAACCACCATCTCTAGCGTTTCACGACGCGGTTGCAACAGCTCGGTATTAAAACCAACAATTTCCGCCATTCCGCCAACACGAATGCGGTTATCGAAACGGGTAATGGCGATTTTGTAGGTTTCATCAAGAATGGTGGATACCGGCGCACCATCTTCCTGCGCAATCGGAATAGTCAGCGAGTAGCCTTTCAGCGGATACACCGGAATATCAACAATGCCTTTGAGCATCGCCGTCGAGTAAGAACCAAATGCCATCACATATGCATCGGCCTTAATCACTTCATCGCCACACTTCACGCCGTAGATTTGCTCGCCGTCGCAAAGCAGTTGGTCAACGGGCGTATTAAAGCGGAATTTAACCCCCGCCTGCTCCGCCATCCGCGCCAGATTCTGGGTAAACAGCTGGCAGTCTCCGGTTTCATCATTGGGCAGCTGGAGCCCCCCCGTCAGTTTGTGCGCCACTTCTGCCAGCGCGGGCTCCACTTCCGCCAGACGGCTGGATTCCAGCAGCTGGTACGGTACGCCGGCATCTTCCAGCACGGCGATATCGCGGGTCGCATTTTCATACTGTTGTTCGGTACGGAACAGTTGCAGCGTCCCACCCTGACGCCCTTCATACTGAATATTGGTTTCGGCGCGCAATGCTTTCAGGCAATCACGGCTGTATTCCGCCAGACGCACCATCCGCCCTTTGTTTTCCATGTAGTGGCTGGTGTCGCAGTTACGTAACATTTGCCACATCCATTTCAACTGGAACTGCGTACCGTCGAGACGAACCGCCAGCGGCGCATGGCGCTGGAACATCCATTTAATCGCTTTTAAAGGCACACCTGGTGCCGCCCACGGTGCTGCATATCCGGGGGAGATTTGCCCGGCATTCGCGGCACTGGTTTCCAGGGCGGCCCCCGGCTCCCGATCAATGACGGTGACCTCATGTCCTGCCTGATTTAAGTACCAGGCGCTGGCAACGCCTACCACACCACTTCCCAGTATGACAACTCGCATAGCCACTCCGATAACGGTAGATACAGTAAAAGAATAATAATCTAATTACATCTTGATAACTCAGTTGAAAATATTATTCAACATACGGCTTTTTTATGGTGAGCTGGCTCACATCTCCCTGACTCTGCGGCAATATGGCGTCTTTAGTATCTCCTGCTGAACGCCCTTTTTATCCAGCATAAAATTCCGTTCAGAAGCGGATTAGTGGCTCTCTGATAATAAGAAATCGCAAAGAAAAAAATTCTCCGGCGACGCGGTTTTTAACAGGTGTTCTATGCTTGAAATGAGGTGCTCCACACAGAGAGCACCGACAACAATGAGGTGCGCGTATGGCGACGATCGATTCTATGAATAAGGACACCACACGTTTGAGCGATGGACCCGACTGGACGTTCGACCTGCTGGATGTTTATCTGGCAGAGATAGACCGGGTGGCGAAACTCTACCGGCTGGATACCTACCCGCACCAGATTGAAGTGATAACCTCAGAACAGATGATGGATGCCTACTCCAGCGTCGGCATGCCAATTAACTATCCGCACTGGTCATTCGGTAAAAAGTTTATCGAGACTGAACGGCTGTATAAGCACGGTCAGCAAGGACTGGCCTATGAAATCGTCATTAACTCTAACCCGTGTATCGCTTACCTGATGGAAGAAAACACCATTACCATGCAAGCGCTGGTGATGGCACACGCCTGCTATGGGCATAACTCTTTCTTCAAAAACAATTACTTATTCCGTAGCTGGACCGACGCCAGTTCGATTGTCGATTATCTGATTTTTGCCCGTAAATATATTACCGAGTGCGAAGAACGTTATGGCGTTGATGAAGTAGAACGGCTTCTGGACTCGTGCCACGCGCTGATGAACTACGGCGTGGACCGGTACAAACGCCCGCAAAAAATCTCGCTGCAAGAAGAGAAAGCCCGGCAGAAAAGTCGCGAAGAGTATCTGCAAAGTCAGGTCAATATGCTCTGGCGTACCCTGCCGAAGCGCGAGGAAGAGAAAACGGTTGCTGAAGCGCGCCGCTATCCGTCCGAGCCACAAGAAAACCTGCTCTATTTTATGGAGAAAAATGCGCCACTGCTGGAATCATGGCAGCGTGAAGTTCTGCGTATTGTGCGTAAGGTGAGCCAGTATTTTTATCCGCAAAAACAGACTCAGGTGATGAACGAAGGCTGGGCGACCTTCTGGCACTACACCATCCTTAACCATCTGTATGATGAAGGGAAAGTAACGGAACGTTTTATGCTGGAGTTTTTGCACAGCCACACCAATGTGGTCTTCCAGCCACCCTATAACAGCCCGTGGTACAGCGGCATCAACCCGTATGCCCTCGGGTTCGCCATGTTCCAGGATACTAAACGGATTTGTCAGTCGCCAACGGAAGAAGACAAATACTGGTTCCCGGATATCGCCGGTTCCGACTGGCTGGAAACGCTGCATTTCGCGATGCGTGATTTCAAAGATGAGAGTTTTATCAGCCAGTTCCTGTCACCGAAAGTGATGCGTGATTTCCGCTTCTTCACCGTGCTGGATGACGATCGGCATAATTATCTGGAGATTTCCGCTATTCATAATGAAGAAGGTTATCGGGAGATCCGTAACCGGTTATCGTCTCAATATAATTTAAGTAATCTGGAGCCGAATATTCAGATCTGGAACGTGGATTTGCGCGGCGACCGTTCGCTGACGCTGCGTTACATTCCACATAATCGCGCACCGCTGGATCGGGGGCGCAAAGAAGTACTGAAGCATGTGCATCGCCTGTGGGGATTTGATGTAATGCTGGAACAGCAAAACGAAGACGGCAGCGTCGAGTTGCTGGAACGTTGCCCGCCGAGAATGGGAAATCTGTAAAAACAACAAAACCCCTCGTTTGAGGGGTTTGCTTTTTAAACGGAAGGGATTATCGCCCCTGAATGGCTAAATCACCCGGCAGATTTTTCTGCATCCGGTGCCAAATCTCGCCGCTCTCATGCCCATAGCGACGCACTGTTTCGTATACCTGATCGTGTGCGCCTTCACTGCACAATGCCGACAGTTTGTGGTAGAAACCCAGCGCCAGACTGCGCGCTTCCGGATTGGCGAAATAGTGACGACCAATGCGCGTATACAGCCCTTTCATCCCGTTAAGGATCAGACCGTAAATCGGGTTGCCGGAAGCAAACGCCAGACCGCGGAATATGTTGTAATCCAGCTCGGCAAAGGCATCGGCGTGATCGGCCACTTCATTAGCGGTTGCCAGTACTTCCTGCGCTTTATCGGGATGCTGACGAAACGCGGTGCGAATAAAAATAGTGGAAATATTGGTACGCACCGACAGCAAATTATCAATAAGCTGCGGCACACTTTCGTGATCCAGTCGCGCCAGTGTTTCAAGGATATTTAAACCGGAAGTTTCCCAGAAATTATTCACCTTCGTCGGCTTGCCATGTTGAATGGTCAACCAGCCATCTCGTGCCAGACGCTGTAACACTTCACGTAACGTAGTACGCGTTACGCCAATTAATTCTGAAAGTTCACGTTCTGCGGGCAAAATAGTCCCGGGAGGGAAGCGGTTATTCCAGATACTTTCAATAATGTACTCTTCCGCGAAACCCGCCGGGCTTTGCGCCTTAATGACCATAGTGAGATTTCCATAACACAGCAAAACAAAGTTGGACTCATCATACCAGAGGGCTAACTACGCTGATAGCAGACAAAAAGAAGAAAAAAGGGATCAAGGCTTCATTTTCCGCATCTCTTTCCCCTTGACTATCAAGACTTGCCTCACTCCTGCCTGACCGTTAAGCTTTGCGTTTAAACATAAAAACATCATTGATTATTTGTAAGGTAAGGGAAACCATCATGGAGATCTCCTGGGGCCGCGCGCTATGGCGCAATTTTTT